>Ga0307985_10001364_pt1 | contig 13771 bp, 2 predicted proteins | sample EllFjometageno80_FD_203155 | JGI IMG/M metagenome (GOLD analysis project Ga0307985, IMG submission 203155) | Marine microbial communities from Ellis Fjord, Antarctic Ocean - #80 | ecosystem: Environmental > Aquatic > Marine > Unclassified | place: Southern Ocean | collected 2014-10-09 | reverse complement strand
GTGAGCACAAGCGCCCAAGCACTCACCGAGCGCCCCCCTTGTTCACTGTGTAATGCTCACACATGTGCAACCCTAGATCCTCGATGAGCTGCCCCAGGCACTCAAGTCTGAGGTGCTCATGCTCAACGAGTTCCTCGTCAAGAACCACCCGTTCATCAAGTCGGCCGCCGACAAGTACTTCACGGGCGAGCTCATCAAGATCCTCATCCCCCGCACGTACTCGCCCAACGAGGTGGTCGTCTTCCGCCACTCGCCCTGCCCCTGCATGTTCTTCATCCGCTTCGGCAAGATCAACATCCTCGCGACGGACGACGCCAGCACCGTGACGTCGCTCCTCACCGGCGAGCACTTCGGCTGCTTCGAGTTTCTCTTCGACGTTCTGTTCGAGCACACTCACAAGACCGGAACGTTCACGGAGCTCCTCGTCCTCGATCGGCAGAGGTTCGACGCGCTACTTAACAACCCGGGGTTCAAGGACATTCAGAGCCACCTGAAAGCTACGGTGGACGACCTGTCGAGGTTCATCAACCAGTCCCTGCTCGGTGTCGGCGCGGCCAAGTACACGTCGACGAAGAAGAAGGCCAACTCTCCTGCGAAAACGCTGACCAGAAAGACAACACAGCCCATATTCGATCTCGCGTCCACCAACATCGAGGAGGACGATTCCGACGTCTTCGACTTCGATCCATCATGCGTGTCGCCTTCGCTCACTCCCACTCCGAACGCCCGCCCCCTCGACAACCCTAACTCCCCTAACTCCTCCTCAACCTCCACCCCCTCCTCCCCTTCCCGCAACTCCCTCCTTCGCAACAAGCTCGTCCTCAACCTGTCCTTGCGCGATTCCACCGACGTGTTCCCCCACCGCCTCATCCGCCGTCTCGCGTCCGACGTCGCGCTTCTCAACAACAAAGTAGCCAGCACCCACCCCGACGAGCCCACCACCGCGTCCTCGACCGATCTCGACTCGACGATATCAGGCCACCACAAGGGCGTCGTGTACGTACTGTTACAGTGGTGGCAGCACCGGAACTCGGTGAACGAGCAGATTGCAATCTTCGCGAAGAACATGAAGAACAAGAAGAAGTTCGCCGAGATGATGGACAACGAGGACGAGGAGGATATGGTCCTCATGCCAGACTACTTCGTCATCCTAGAGGACAGCAAAGTCCGCCAGTGCTGGGACCTGCTCTACACTATCCTTCTCGCGTACTACTGCATCCTCATTCCACGGCGCATCTACAAGGCTGTGACCATCTCCTCCGTCTCCCTCTTCTCGTCGTACTGGTCGACGGAACTCATCGCCGACTACGTCATCGACTTCTTCTTCCTCGTCGACATCTTCATGAACGCGCGAATCTTCGCGCTCACGGAAGTCAACGAGCTCGGGAAGACGATGCATATCACCGAGCGCGACCAAATCGTGACCGAGTACTGGCGAGGCGGCAGGATGACGAACGACATTCTCATCTTCCTCCCTTACGACATCCTTGGCTTCATGATGGGCGGTGGATTTTTCCTCTGCCGCCTTCCCAAGCTCGCGCTCGCGCTGCGCTTCCCGCGCATGGTGCATCAGCTGAAGCAGCACCTGAACCACCACAAGATACACCTCTCCGTGGACGGCATTCTCGTCCTCAACCTCATCTTCTTCACGATGATTTTCACCCACTGGTCCTCTACCATTTGGGTTATTCTCAACCGCGAGAAGACCGCAGAGGTCGAGGTCGACGGCAGCATGTACGTCAAGTCCATGTACTGGTCTTTGACCACCATTACTACTGTAGGGTTCGGCGACAACACGGCCGACTCGGAAGATTCCCGTTGGTTCAGCATCTTCATGATGATCATCGGCAGTTGCTTCACGGCCGGCGTGATTGCGAACATTACGAGCATGGCGCACAAGGTCGTCGTGTCTGAGGACAACGCGCAGCACGTTACGACGTGTGTCGAGAAGTACATGGTCGAGAAGGGCTTGCCTCACGACATCCGCGACCGGTGTCTGCGCTACTTCCACATGCTCAAGAACGACATTAACGAGGAGAAGATTCTCAAGGAGCTCCTCCCACCACCATTCTTGCCTGACATCGCCGTGCACGTCTACTCCAACATGATCTCAAGGACCCCTCTCTTTTCCTCCTGCAAGCTGTCTGGCGGCCTCAGTCGCAGCATCGCCTTGCTGCTCAAGGAAGAGGTTGTCGTAGAGCACGACTGGGTCGTCAAGGACAATCCGGCGCACTTGAAGTGGTACCAGATTAAGCAGGGCAAGATCCACATCCTCGACCTCGTGCGCAACGAGCTCATCGGCAAGTGTTCGCTCGACGACCACTTGTCCTTCGGCGACGAGTTTCTCTTCGCCGACGACCTCGCGGAAGCGCAGCAGTTCAACGCCAAGGCCGTCACGAACTGCGTTCTCGTGACACTCGAGCCCGCCGACTTCCGCTCGTTGCAGTCGAACTACGAGAAAGAGTACCGCTCTATGCGTTCGTTCGTGCTCGAACTCGCCCCCGACGACGACGGCTGGCCGTCCGAAGGCAGCAACGAACGGACCTCCCGGCGCTCGACCAGGAAGAGGCGCAAGACCATGACGCAAACTCACTTTAAGGCGAAAGGTGGCGACCCTTCCCTCGCCTCCCTCATATCCGACATCTCCCACCTCGTCCCTGCCGACAACCACCACCATCCAATCAAGAAGCTCCTGAAGGGCCTCAAGGGCGAAATGGTCTTCGCGCCTAACTCGCTGTTCCAGCTCGTCTGGAATATGGTGCTGCTCTTTTTCATCTTCGTGAACGTCTTCATGATGCCGTTCAACGCCGCCTTCCGCGGCCACAAGACGTCGCTACAGCTCATCTGCATCCTCGACTACCTCGGCGATTTCGTCTTCATCCTGGACTCCCGTCTGCGCTCCACGTGCTTCGCGTACCTCGAAGGCGACACCATCATCAACGAGAAGGAAGCCATCGCGGCGAACTACAAGAAGTTCAAGCTGAAGGACATGATCTCGCTCGTCCCACTCGAGATCCTGTGCCCCATCCCCATCGCGCCACTCTCAATCGCGCAGCGCTACGGCTTCCTCCGCCTCCTCCGCCTCCTCCGTGCATCGCACCACGTCGAGATCACGCGCTGCTTCGATCTCATCATGTTCACCATGCGCGGCGTCCACGCCAAGAACGAGCTGAAGGTCATCAAGCTCCTCGCACTCATCGTCATCTCGGGTCACTGGCTCGGTTGCGTGTGGTTCTTCATTGCGTTCCTGGAGGAGTCCGACGGATTGCCCTCGTGGGCCGACTGTCGAAGCTCCATCCCCACCAACCATCTGTTCGGCTGCATGGACGGCTCCATTGGCACTGACTTCAATTCATCTTCCCTGCCTTACGAAACAACGGGAGATTGGAAGCCTACCATCGATCAGTATGTCAGAAGTGTTTACTGGGCCACGACGAGTCTGACTACCGCCGGATACGGCGACGTCAGCGCTTCCACCAAGATCGAGGAGATCTTCTCGATTCTCGTGCTAATCGTGGGCACGCTCATCTTCGCCACCGTGATCTCGAACTTGGAGGAGATCGTGGCCCAGGTTGACGTTACGAGCACGCTCTTCCAGCAGGGCGTAGACGACGTCAAGGCCTTCATGAAGATGAGAAGCATCAGCCCCGAGGTGCAGGAAGAGATCGGTCGTTACCACGACACGCTGTGGCTGAAGCAGAAGGGCGCGACCGACATGTCCGTGCTCGGGTACTTGCCGAAGAGAGTGAGGCACGAGGTGCTCAAGTTCCACGTCATGAAGTGCTTGAAGTTCGCTCCGGTGTTCAAGAAGTGCTCGTTGCCCTTCCTCAATTCGGTGCTCGACGTGCTTCAGTCCGACTTCTTCCTGCAGGAGCAGACGGTGTGGGAGAAGGGCGAGTGCGGCTTCGAGCTGTACTTCATCACGCGAGGCAGCGTGGATCTGATGGACGGCAAGACGAAGCTGCTGACGGTGGGCAACGGGGCCATCTTGGGCGAGGGCGAGTTCTTCAATCGCACGCCGAGAGTGTGTGATGCCTTGACGAGTGAGTACACGACGACCTTCTACTTGACGTTTGACTGTCTGCAACTCCTACTTGACGCGGACCCCGACGGCGATGCCACCTTCAAGTTCGAGACTGTGAACTCGGCTGCTTCGTTCGACACGAACGCCAAGGTGATGAAGATGAAGGAAAACATGAAGAGTGGCGGCAAGATGGCCACCATGCTTATGCTCGACGACGAAGTCGGCGAGAAGAAGGATCTTGTGTTCCTGCCTGACAATTTCTACCGCAGACTCTGGGACATGTGGCTCCTGTTCATCATGCTGGCGAACTTGATTCTCGTCCCTTTCCGCATCGCTTACTACGACGAAGCTGAGAACGATCCCGCCACAGAGGTTGTGTGGTTCGCCGTGAATTTGTTCTTGGATATCTTCATGTGGGTCAACATCGGTCTCAACTTCAGGTACTTTGCCGTCGTCTACGAAGGCTTGCTCATCGCGGACAAGAACGAGTTCTACGAGCTGTACAAGGAGACAAGGTTCGGCTACGACTTGATCGCCAGTCTGCCCATCGATTCCATCTGTTGGCTAGCGGGGGTGCGGAACATCCGCACAGTGAGCTTGATCCGACTGCCGAGAGTCATCAACGCCAAGCGCCTGGCCCCTCACATCCAGTCCACGATCGACTTCTGCGAAGAGCAAGGGGTCAGGGCGCAGGCTGGTCTTTGGCACCTCATGAGAATGGTCATCGCCGTTCTGCTGTGCGTGCACTGGTCGGCGTGCTCCGTGTACTATATTGCAGTTCTTGAGGGTCTCACTGACGACAACTCGTGGACTTCGACCACGGCCCTGAGCGACTCCGCGGTGCCAAAGCTGGACAAGTACACGACGTCGGTCTACTGGAGCATGTACACCGTAACGCTCGTTGGCTACGGCGACATCCTGCTCAAGAGCAACGTCGAGATGGCCTTCGCCATCCTCATCATGTTGCTCGGAACCATTCTTTGCGAGGCCGGCATCGCTGCGATCCTCACGAGCATCGTCAACGCGCTCGACGCTTCGTCCGGCGAGGCTCACGCGTGGTCGCAGGTCATCACCAAGTACATGCGGCACCGGAGCTTGCCCGTCGAGCTGCAGGACAGGATCTTCTCCTTCTTCGTGCACATGCACCTGAGCGAGTACGACTTGGACGAGGTGAAGGTCCTGAAGGTGCAACCTCGCTTCATCAAGCACAAGCTCCTCATGGACGTCTGCTTCGATGCCGTGCGCACCCAGTTCAAGCCCCTTCATGACTTTAGTGACGGCTTCGTGAGCAGCGTGGTGCAAGGCATGTACCCGTATCTGGCGCTCCCTAAGGAGATTCTCATCAGTGTGGGCATGCCCTTCGACAAGATCTTCTTGGTGGTGAGGGGGAAGGTCCATGAGATGACCGCTTCAAGGAACAAGTACCTTGTGGTCAACACTCTTGAGCACGGCAAGATTGTGGGCGACTTCACCGAGCCAGAGGTGACCTTCAGGGCGTTCGCCTACTGCGAGCTCTACTGCTTGCCTTTGGATCACTTCAGCAAGTGCTTCGTGTACGCCACAAACAACTCCGCGCCCGCAATGAAGGACGGCGGGAAGAAGAAGGGCATTGGCAAGTCCATGTCTCACAGCTCCGGTTTACTCAAGAGGTCGGGCACGTCCATTGAGATGCTTTCGGGGAGGGCCGCAGCACACATGAAGAGGCACACGAAAGCGTTCGCCGAAGCCCTGCCGATTGTGGATCTCAACGATCCGTTCAGGAAGGTCTGGAACTTCCTCTGCCTGTTCTTCACGTGCTACATGGCCGTCTTTGTGCCCATTGAGACGTTCATCTTCCCGGGTTACGCCTTCTACTCCGACACGGACGACGTGCCTCTCACCGTCCTCAACTCTTTCGACCTGTTCGTGGATATCTTCTTCGTGGTCGACTTGGTGCTCTGCATGACGGTCTTCAACGACTGGGGGCTGACGTTCGAATCCGGCAGCGAAGACAGCATCTTCTGGTGCTACGCCGATCACCCGGCATTTTGGTACGACATTGTCGCCACGTTTCCGTTCGATCACTTGGCTGGCGTCGGCACGGCTGACGTCGGCACGCAGAGGCTGATCAAGCTGGTCAGAGTGCTGAGACTGCCGTATTACCTGCAGGGGTTCCTGGACGTCCTCGAGGAGATCAGGTTCTTGACGCACATCGGACTGCAGCGCATGTGGAACTTGTTCTTCATCTCCACGGTGGCCGGCCACTGGGCCGCCACTATTTTCCTCCACGTCTCGATGGAGGAAGTGAAGAAGAGGTCGATCGACATCGCAGCGAACGGCACGAGCGCCATCCCGGCAACTTGGATCGAGAACGACGGTCTGGTGGCGTTCAACTCGACCACGAACAGCATGCAGAACCTCAACTCGGTGTATGAGATGTACGCGCGCTCGCTGTACTGGGCGTACGTGACCATGATCACCACTGGCTTTGGCGACATCACGCCGAACACAACGTACGAGACCGTAGCTTGCATCACTTCCATGTACGTCGGAGTCATGATCACGTGCGCGGCCATTGCGAACCTCACGCTGCTGGTCTCGAACTTCGACCAGGCCGCCAACGACTTCCACCAAAAGCTTGACAACGTGAACAAGTTCTTGACTTATCAGCAGGTGCCCGGCGAGCTCAGCAATAAGATCAGGCAGTACTACGAGTACCAGTGGACCGTTCTCAAGGGAGTTGACGAGGCCAGGTTCATGGAGGAGCTGACCCCCCAGCTGCAGCAGACGTTTCAGGCGGAGCTCATCAGGGATTACTTGATGAACATTGACGTGCTCAGAAGGGCTTCGCCGTCCCTCATTGCGGCCATGATCCACGTCGACGCGATGGACAAGATCATGCTGAGTCCCCAGGACGTGCTTATTGAAAAGGGCAATATGTGCAAGGGGCTGTACATATTGACGCAGGGCGTGGCCCAGGTCATGAAGGGCAAGAGCAAGGACATCGTTGAGAGCGACATGCGCAAGGGCGAGACGACGTTTGGCGTTATGCTGCTGGAGGAGAACCCCACGCCGTCCACCATCATGGCCAAGAGTTATTGCGAGTTCCTCTACATGCCCAAGGACCGCTTCCTACCTATGGCTGATTTGCACTGCGTGCCAGAAGACATTGAGGCTATGAAGCGAACTGGCGCAAAGTCGATGGAGAACGCCGAGAAGCTCAAGAAGTTCCTGGGCGGGCAGGAGGACAACACCGTGAGCGGCTGGAGGACGCTGTTTTTGCCCGGTCAGCCCGGCAGGAAGAGGTGGGACTTAGCCGCGACGCTGGTCAACTTCTTCTACGGCGTCGAGATCCCGTTGCACATCGCCAAGACGCACGCCGAGTTCAACGTCATTTTGCTGGCATTGAGCATCTTCTTTGACATCTTCTTCGCGATCAACATTGTGATGCACTCGAGGTTCTTCCCGTTCAGGGACACCAAGACGGGCCTCATTATCATGGACGTCACCGATATCCACAACGAGAACGCTAGGAAGAGCACCCGCGTCGGGCGAGCTTTGAAGTACTTGAGCTGCGTTCCTTTCGAGATTCTAGTGCTCGTTGGGGTTCTTCCTAGCGACCCCTGGCTTGCGATTTTCAGGATCTTGAAGCTCGGTCGGCTCAAGGACTTGCCCGGAAACATTGCGGAGCTCGAGGAGGACTTCAGCGAGGAGATCAAGACTTGGGACACGAGCACGCGGCGTTTCATCAAGCTGAACTTGGGAATGATCGGCGTTTGCTACTTCACCGGGTGCGTGTGGTACTGGATCGGCACCTTCACCGAAGAGATTCTTGGGGACGAGGAGAACTGGATCAACGTCGACCAGAGCGGAGGATACTTGTCACACGACGACCTTTGGTTCGGATGCGGTTGGTTCGTTCGGAGCTTTTACTTCGCTCTGGTAGGCATGAGTACGGTCGGCTACGGCGACATCGTGCCGCACAGCATCGCGGAGACTATCGTGAGCAGCGTCATCATTCTGGTCGGCGGGTTGGTGCTGCCCGCGGTCGTTGGCGGCCTGGCGAGTATGATGGGCAACATGAACGCTGGGCTGGCGCAGTTCAGGAGGAAGATGGACAATCTCGACGGGTACATGAGGGAGCACGAGTTCCCTCGCGTGCTCCAGGAGAGGGTCAAGAACTACTACAACTATCTGTGGACGAGGTTGGGTGGGGTCAGCAACAGGGAGCAGGAGCTGAGCGACCTGCCCACCGCCTTGAAGGACAGTTTGAGTGTGTGCATCAAGGGGCCAATTCTGTCGCAAGTGCCGTTCTTGGAAGGCGCTCACGACGAGGTTCTGAAGAGCATCCGAGCTGTGCTGAGGCCGCAGATCTTCCTGCCCGGGGATATCATCATCAGGGCTGGGGTCTTTGGTCAAGAGATGTACCTGATCGAGAGAGGGAAGATCTTGGTCATGAGCGAGGACCAGTCTGTCACCTTCGCAGTTTTGGAACGAGGAGACTACTTCGGCGAGAGCAGTTTGCTGCAGGGAGAGAAGAGAGTGGCGACCGTGGTGAGTCCGGGCTACTGCGACTGCCTGGTCTTGACCAAGGAGAATTTCGACGATTGCTTGAAGGACCACCCCGGCGAGTCGGAGAACCTGCGAGTGAAGATTGGCAAGGTGCTCGAGAAGAAGAAGAAGGTCGACGTAGCGGTCGAGAGAAACTTGGAGATGTACAACAAACTGGACACCACTGCGAGCAAGGAGCAGCAAGACATCAAGGTCACGGGGTTGGACATTGACCGGTGGCATCCGGACAGCCATTTCAGGCAGTGGTGGGGGCTCGTACTTTTGGTCGTCTTGATCGTCTACATGTTCAAGATTCCGTTCCAAATCGCGTTCGCGTTCAGTATTAGCTGGAAATACTTCATCGTGGAGTATGTGTTGGACTTGGTTTTCATAGCGGACATGTGGATGTGCTGGAACAGGTTCAGCTTCACGACGGAGGGCAGGTTGGTGACTGATCCGGCCGAGATCACCGTTCACTACCGGAATGGAACGTTCGCGAGGGATTTGATGTCGACTTTCCCCTGGGACATTTTGGCGTTCCTTGGCGGAGTTGAGCTGCAGGCTTGGCTCAGACTGTTCAAGCTGATCCGACTTGTCAACTTGAAGGAGTACTCGACCGCGGTGGAAAAGGTCATGAGCAGCTTCGGGCTTAGGAGAGGCAACGGCGGGGTGAAGCTGGGGAAGCTAGGCGTCGTGGTCATGTTCATCAGTCACCTCGCTGGGTGCTTCTTTTTCTTCATGGCCGAGAAGAACTCCTTGCACGACAGGGACACGTGTGTCGGCCTGGACAATGTCGACAAGGTCGAGTGGGCCACCGCGCTGCAGGAATGCAAGTGGGAGGGCACGTGGATGCAGCTGCAGATGGCCGACGACAAGGTTGACTTTGACGGCGGGAGCACCCCGGAGTACTACTTGCGGAGCTTGAACTGGGCGCTTCCGACCCTAGTTGTCGTCGTCATCGGCGACGTCATCCCGTTGACTAGCGCAGAAACGGTGTATTGTTTGATGTGGATGCTCGTCGGCGTGACTATTAACGCGAGTATCGTCGGCAACATTGCGAGCATCGTGGCCAACTTGGAGACGGAGAGCAGTCTGTTCATCAAGAGGGCAGACACGCTGCAAGATTACTTGTTCCAGCACGGGTTGCCGCCGGCGATTCAGGACAGGAGCAGGAAGTACTTGGACTGGCTGTGGACGCAGCGGAGGGGCAGAAACCAGGACACGATTCTGCACGAGCTGCCGTTCACGTTGAGGCAGGAAGTGAGCAACTTGAGTCGCGTGAAGTACGTGCAGAGCTGCGAGTTTTTCTCCGATCTTCCCATGTTGCTGGTCGAGGCCATCGCCATGAGTTTCAGGAGTCACTTGTACAGTGTGCACGATCAGATCGTGAGCGTGGGCGACGAGAGTTTCGAGCTCTTCTTTGTCGAGAAAGGCAGCGTGGAGGTGGTGCTGAGTGACGGCAAGACGGTGTGCGCGAAAATCGACAGCGGAAACTTTTTCGGAGAGAGCGCGCTGTTCGCGGCCGGGCATAGGATGGCGAACATCCGGGCCGCGGACTTCTGCGAGCTGCTGAGCCTGCATCGGGTGGATTTCGGGCAGATCTTCAAAAACCACGAATCCGAGAGAGCCAAGGTGCTGGAAACGTTCCAGACTATGCAGAGCAGGAACGAGACGAGGAACAAGGGCGTGGAGGAGGAGTTGAAGCGCAAGATGAGCTTGATGATGCACGTAAGTCACCACGACAGCAAGGGTTACATGGACTGGGGTGTGAGCAGGCAGAGTGTCTGGACGACCGTGCTTTGGAAGATCGAGGAGAAGTGCATGCAACACGCGAAGAGCAGGGTCACCTGGGAGTTCACCGGCCTGTTCTTCTTGCTGTATCTGATCATCAAGACGCCCTTGCATCTGGGTTTCTTCTTCGACAACATGTGGGACGGAATGGAGATCGACTACTTGATTGATGTGTACTTCCTCTTCGACATCGTTCTCCGCTCTCTGTTTTTCAACAACGACGTGGCGAACGATGGGGAGGGGGCGGAGGGAGAGGGCGGTAAGAAGAAGAGCGTCAAGGTGAACTTCGAGCAAGTGAAGAGCAACGGCGTGAAGACTATCTTCAGCTGCGAGATCTTGTCGAGGACCAAGTACAGGCACGGTTGGATCTTCGTCGACATCCTGGCAAGCACGCCTTTCGATTTGATCGCGTGGTACACATGGGGCGGGACGAAGGGCCTACACGCGGCGTCGTGGCTCAGGCTGGTGCACGTGATTAGGGGGTACCGGCTGTTTGAGTACATTCAGGCGGTGGAGAGCTACTTGTACCACATCAGGATCAGGATCAGCGCGGACGTCTTCCAGTTGTTCAAGGTGATCTTGTGCTACTTGCTAGTCAACCACTTCTTTGCGTGCTTCTGGATGGGCATTCACAGGTACGCCGAGAGAGATGTCGAAGCGACGTGGGCCACGAACGACGGGTTGGCGAAGTGGGACGAGGAGAAGGGGGAGCACGACGTGTGCACCGACCAGGCGGTGATGCGGTGCTACATTCGGGCTTTCCACCTGGTTATTACCACCATCAGTAGCGTGGGATACGGAGACATCTACCCGGCCACTGAGCTGGAGACGATGTTCGAGCTGATCGTAGTCGTGAGCGGCGCGACCCTGGTGGCGTGCTTGATCGGAAGCTTCGCGGCTTTGTTCCAGGGGCAGGACAGCAGCGGAGGGTCCGCGTTCAAGGCCAAGCTCAACACGATCCAGGAGTACATGCTGTACAAGGGCTTGGACAAGGAGCTGACGAACAAGATTCTGAAGCACCACAGGCATCTGTACAGTCAGCAGAAAACGTTGGACGTGAACACTGTGATGCAGGATCTGCCTCGGCCGCTGCAGATGGAGATCGCAATGTTCATCAACCGGAAGATCATTCACAAGGTGCCGCTGTTGAGGGATTGCAGCGTGACGATTCAAAAGAACGTGGCGCTGGCGCTCAAGCCGCAGTTCGTCGAGTTCAGTAGCTTTGTGTACGAGGCCGGAGACATCGGGAACGACGTGTTCTTCATCTTGAAGGGCAACATCATGCTGCACAAGGGCAGGGATGTGAGCAAGCTGGACCGACTCGCGAGGGGGAGGGGGCGGAGGGAAAGCGTGCAGAACATTCTGAAGGACGGGAACACGTTCGGCGAGGATGTCGTCGTGAGCAAGACGGGCGTGAGGTGCGAGAACGCGAGGGCTGTCAGCAACAGCCACATGTTCACTCTGAGTAAGGGCGAGATCGAGGGGGTGCTGAGCATGCTCGGGCCGGAGGCGAGGGTCGTGTTTTTGGAAATTCTGCTCAAGAGGGATTTGCTGAGCTTGGATGACGAGGAGGTGGATGACGAGGAGTCGGAGGAGGAAGACGACGACGACGAGGGAGGGGGAAGCAGCGAGCGTGCGAGCGGAGGGAACGCGTTTAGCGATTTCGACAAGATGAACTTGAGCGCCAGCGGAGTTAACGGCGGCGGCGGGAAAAAGAGAGGGCCGAGCTTGCTGGCCCAAACCATCAGCCAGAGCAGGAAGAGTTTGCTGGGCGGAGGAGGGGACGCGGGGGGGAGGAAGGGCAAGGGGGCTAGCAGCATGAGGATCGTGCCGATCGGGGAGGGGGAGGCGGAGATGGGCAGCAACATGCACGAACCGGGGGCGAAGGGGGTGTTCACGCCGATGGCGAAGGACGACCCGAACAGGAAGATAGTAAAGGTGGAAAAGGAGAGGTCGCCTAAGGCGAAGGAGCGTCGGCTGAGCGTGCTGCAACAGATCCAGCGCGACAGGAAGACCATCGTGGCCACACACCTGCACCAGAAGGAGAAGGCCGATGCGGCCGACGCGAACGGGAAGCCGAAATTGCAGCAGTTCCAGATCGGGAGTTACGCGAGCGAGCTGAACTTACTTAGCGGGGTTAAACCGGCGAAGGTGGAGAGGAAGGGGAAGGTGTACATCACGGACCAGGATGGGAACGTCACCGAGGAGACTGACACCGTGGGGAGTATGAGGAAGGTGGACGAGGGGAGTCCGAAGCAGGAAGGCTTCAGGTACTTCAGGGCAAGCATGCGCAAGTAGGGCGCGAATATAATTGATCATGTATAAATAGGGTTATTGTTTACTTACAGCAAAGCAAGTGTTGGCGTTGAATTGATGTTTTACAGGAGTATTTATTTGATATTCAGAGGCCGCTGAGCTCATAGTCGTTGCCCGGTTCCCAGCGTCGTCGGTCTCGCTCTATGCCGTTCGTGATCAGGGTGCGAACCCGGTCGGCCATGAAGCGAGTGACCAGCTTGTCTGGCTCGTCCCTTCTATCTGAGCTCATTGAGGCCCTGGCGCCACTCCTCCCGGATGATGAAGGGTCGGGGCCGCCACTGGACGGCATAGTCATCACACTTATGGGGGAATGCGCGTCGTCGTTGGCTACGTCGGGGACTGGCGGCGCTGCGGTAGTGTACGACTCGTCCCTTGATCCAGAACTGCCTTGTTTTGCAAAGAGTGCTAGTTTGGAGGAGATTGGGATCGAACACGGGCATGTTATTGCGGTTGATAGGGTGCTCGTTTTTTTGGCCGAGGAACAGGAGCCGGCGAATGAGCCGCCGGAGCCGCCGACTGAACCATCACCTCCCAGGCAGCCGGCTGTTGCTGCTACTAATGGTGCTGCTGTTACAGAATGTGTTGTCGGCTTTACTGACTTTAATGACGAGGATGACGAGCTCACTCGCGCGATAAGAGCATCAATGAATCTTTCAACCGATGTTGGGCCGGCAGTCTCGCATTCAGGGTCGTCCGATGAAGCCATGGCACGTGCTCTACAAGCGTCAATGAACGATACCAACAGTCCAAGCGGTGTTCGCGAGGGCGACGTGAGACGGACGGAACAGCTCGTGCAGCCCGTGTTCTCGCCCACGGCATCTCTCATCTCGAGTCTGCAGGGGATCGACAGCTTGTTGTCCGAGCGGTTGAGGACGTCGCCGTATTATGACGACAGGAACGACATTAGCGTCATGGCGAGTAGAAGGAATAGGGAGCTGGCAGCGATGATTGGAATGGACGACATGCCTAGGGGGACGGCACCGGCGGTTAGTGGGCCAGTGGGGGGCGAGACGGAGCAGGAGGACAGCTTGGACGTGCAGCGCGCGCTGCTGGAAGAGCTCGCCGCCGCGGCGCCTGCGCCGGCGCCGGAGGGGGGGGGCGTTACTGCCG
>Ga0307985_10001360_pt1 | contig 13794 bp, 17 predicted proteins | sample EllFjometageno80_FD_203155 | JGI IMG/M metagenome (GOLD analysis project Ga0307985, IMG submission 203155) | Marine microbial communities from Ellis Fjord, Antarctic Ocean - #80 | ecosystem: Environmental > Aquatic > Marine > Unclassified | place: Southern Ocean | collected 2014-10-09 | reverse complement strand
TCTATATCAACTGATCCAGTAGTAGGATCATATTTAATTGTAAATGTCATTTCTATTGGTTTGATTGTTCCGTCTGCTTTGACGATAGGTAATTTGCCCTCTACAACAGCCACCAATGCATCTCTAGCATTTGTAAATTCGTGTGCAGGGTCATCTTTTATAGCTTTGTCTAATTCTTTTTTTGCACTCGCTGGAAGTAAATCATCTATCATACTTTCCACATGCTCCATTGCTAAATCTGATGCTTTGTCTATGACAAGGCTAGAAATAACATTAAATAATAATAAAGGTAACATAATTTTCCTTTTCTCTATAAATCACAACCGCATGGAGTTTCTTCTGAACACTCACATGGTTCGCAAGTACAATCTACACATTTGCATTCTTCGTTATTACACATTTTTTTCTCCAAATGATATGGTTTTGTCTCTTCTGTAATATTTAGTGTACAAAAAAGCTCACCAGTATATTTGTGATACTGGTGAGCACATCATAATCACATAATCACTTTATATCAATGATTTAATATTTTTCGTCCCAATAGGAATTAAACGTGAACGTTTTTCCTCTGGAATTACTTTTTCAAGTTCAACAGTTAACATTCCGTTGATTAAGGTACAACCTTTTACAACGATATCATCTGATAGAGTAAAAGAACGCTCAAATACTCTCTTGGCGATACCACGGTGAACATAAGTAGATTCATCTTCTGCGCTAGGCTTAGATGAAAGTGAAAGAATTCCTTCTTTCAATTCTACTTCAAGATCTTCCTCTGAAAGACCAGCTACGGCCATTTCGATGAAATACTTAGTTTCTCCGTCTTTTCGAATGTTGTAGGGTGGATACCCTTGGCTGTTTGAGACTTGTTGCGTGGAAGGTCCAAGCAAACGTTCAAACATTGAATCAAACCCTATTGAAAATCCTAGAGCTTTTTCGAAATCCCCAAAGTTTAGGGATGTCTGTGGTGCATAAACTACCATATTCTCCTCCTTATATAAGCGAGGTTTATAAAATATCAGTTCTCATATACTGAGCAACTGACTATGAATGAGTCCATCACAATGACGCAACTCAATCGCGCCAACCCTCTCCTTTTAGAAGATGGTGACAACGATGCTTAAAAACTGTCCAAATTAAATTAGTTAACGAATCTGATGTATAACTACCGGCGTCTTTAACTACTAACTTAAATTTTGATTCCATTTCATTTTCTTCAATTAACCAATTTCTATTCATAATAATAAAAGAGGGGGAGGGTTTAAAACTAACTCTTAGTAGGGCTGTTTGTTCCTTCCCCCTCAGTTGTACTTCCATAATATAAAAATCACTTACTATTATATTATAACATACTTTTTGGAATTGTCAAGGGATTACTTCTTGGTATAAATTCCCCAAAGTACCCATACTGCGACTAGACCAACTAGACCTTCGCTACCGAGTGATTTGACAACGCCGGTAACTGATCCAATGACATCAATGCCGAGGAATGGGACAGCTGCACCGAACAGAATTTGAAGAACCACGCCTAATGCGACTAACGCAAGACCTGCTTCTGTTAGGCTTTTAATCCAGCCTGTTGCTTTTTCTAACATATATACTCCTATTTAATTTAAATTAAAATATGATGTGTTTTTTCACACACCGGTTGAACCAAAACCACCATCTCTGTCTGTTTTTTGAGCGGGGGCTTCATCAGTCTCATCCAATGTATATTTTTCACATCGAACCAGTTCTCCTTGGCATATTCTATCTCCATTATAAATTCTCACGGGTACGTTACTGATACTTGTTACCATTGCGAAAATAGGATCAACGTAATCACTATCAACAATACCTTCACAATTTGCGAGATAAACTCCCTGTTTGAACGCCAGGCCAGACCTTGAGTGTAATCGAATAGAAAATCCTACTGGAATATCTGCGATAAGACCAGTGGGAATTAACATTCTTTCACCATTATTAAGTTGTACAAATGTATTTCTTTTATTTATATCAACAGCAATCTGCCTTGGTACTGATTTGGTGGAGATTGCTTGGTAATATTGCACCTGTCCACCTTCAAGCAGATTTGCATATATATCAAAACATGCAGCTTGATCTGTTGAAAATACCGGTAATTGGGCAGTTTCGTTTGTTCTAAAAAATTTTAATTTTTCTACATTCATCGGTGATTTTGACAATGTAGTTGTTGAGGTTTTAGTTTTCTTCGATGTAGTCATGATTCACTTTTTTACTTCCAATATTATATTTTGCAGTCAAGGCCCATTCATCTTTTTCTTTATATGAAAGAATTTTTAATTGATTTAAGGGTACAATTAATGTGGCCGTTTGTTCAGAATTTACTAATGTTATAAGACCCCATTCAGCTAATAGATTTGCTATCGTATTTCGCCTCGCTTGATCATTTTCTGAAAAGTTAGTAGGTTTACCGTCAAGGGCAAATAATTCTTTAAAATGTACAATAAAATATCGTCCTTGTTTATGTAATATATGACAAGATTGATACAATGTCTTATCTTTTCTGGATGCAACTCCTATTCTAGTTAATGTCTCTCTAATTTTTAAAAAATCATCTGGTTCTGCTAGGGTACATTCAACCATCTCTTCCATGTTTATAGTCATTTTTTTCCACTCCACCTTTTGCAAGTTTACTTTTAATATCTTCGATGTTCTCCTTGGTGAGAACCTCTAAAGCTTCTTTTGCTTTTTCATTACCGAAACCAAAATATAATTTGACTATTTCTAGATTATCAATTTTGTCTGGCTTCAACCATTTAGACCACCGTTTTCGGGGTCTGATATTATTTAGCAAATAATCAAATTGGAGTTTGTTATCAAGAAAATGTAACCTATTCATTTCATTGACTTGTATGATCGTATCTTGAAAAAAACTAAACCCACGATTGATAAGGAACGGAATATAGTCCTTTTCTGTCATAGGATCATCATCTTTCATGATATTTTTATGCTCATTGATGGATTTTATAAATTCAAATGGACCTATTTTATTTTTCATATCTTTATTATACCATGAATTTTCAATTTGTCAAGTTATTCATAAATGTAATGTGATTGACCTTTAATTTTGTCTAATTTCTTTTTATTTTTACGTCTTATCCGATATCTGTCATAAGGCTCACGAATATTCATCCACAAAATACGTAATTTATTCTGAAAGTTTCTCATTGATTAATTTTCCTATAAACTTATTTCCTTTAAGATTTTGATGGCTCATATATGTATCTGTACCATCATCCCCCTTTCCTTGTACATTGAGTAGGGGTAATATAATTATGCCAGGATCTGCATAGATGTCTTCATTTTGATAATTATTCATATTGGTAAGTATTTGTTTTACTACATCTTCATTTAGAGTAAACATCGATTGATCAAATTTACGCCATACCCAATCTACGCCTTCGATTCTCTTTAAATGTTTACATTCCATTACTGGTTCGGACATTGACCAGACATACCCCTTTATGTTATTTATTTTACATATATTATCTATCTCATTTGCACAGGCACGTGAGAATAAATCAAAAATACCATTTGGATGTAATCTCCCTATATTATCCGCTAAAGCCTGATTACATATTACATTAACTCCCTGTTCTTTTAATTCAGGTTGAATGAGTTGTTGATTTAAAACCATTTGTCTCACTACACTACCAGTATCTAAATTAAACCTCAATCTCGCTCCAAGGCCGATAGGACCCATTCCACCACCCATTCGATGAATTTCGAAATTATCTACCTTAATAGTTTCATATAATTTTTTACGTGTTTCAATTTCAAACTCTTCGGGATAAACTAAACTGTTTCGGGGTTCTGTGGTTTCTTGAAACCAAATCTCATCATATTCACTAAAATCCTTATTTAAAATAATATCAATATATTGATACCAGAACCAATAACCTTCTCCAGAGGTTGAAATAACAGTCACTTTACAATCATTAAAATGATCAACAAAACTATACCAGCCAGGACTCTCATGTATTAAACTTTCATTAAGTTTCCATTCGCTGCCAGATTTACAATACTGATAACTTCCTGCGGAATAACTACAACCAAAAATCAAAACTTTTTTCATAATACTGTCACTCCTGTTTGGATTTTGAAGTTTTTAACATCAAATTCATCATTAACAATTGGTTCACCTTTAATATTAAGTGAAGTATTTAACAACATAGGACAACCAGTTTCGGCTTTCCAATTTTCCAAAAGTTTTCGATGTACTCCTTCATGCACAATTTGTAATCGTGATGTTCCATCAACATGTACTATCCCTGAATAGTTGTTTTGTGTGTTGGGATTTGCTTTATACGTTACACTCATGTAAGGTGAAGGAACACTTCCTTGAAAATATTTATCAACATCTTCTTTCAATATCATTGGAGCAAAGGGTCTAAACTCTTCTCTACCTTTTATCTTATTTACTTTATCCTTAATGTCCACAACTGAGGGATCTGCCAATAAACTACGATTACCCAAGGCCCTCGACCCAAATTCGGCTCTACCGTTTGCAACTCCAACTATTTGATTTTGCTTTAACTCTTTTATTATTTCTGTTATAGGATATTTTCCATCTATGTCATATCCAAGATATGGAGTTGGATCTATTTTTTGTTTTGTTCTAACCAAAACACAACCAATTGCAGAACCTGCATCGCCAGGACTAGGGGGGATATATACATCACAATGTCCCAATTGAGAGTTGGCTTTTACATTTAATGCGCATCCTCCGACAAAAACTAAATTACCACGTATATGAGTAAATATGTCTTCCACAATACTTTCATATACTGATTGTGTACATGATGCAATTTCCATTTGGTCTAATCCATTTAAGTTTACACCTTGATGAAAATTGAAATCATCATCCCATAATTTTCTTAAGTAGTCACAACCATTGCGAGAAGGTTTTCCAATTGATGAGGCTCCCATCATAATATATTCTTCTTCATTTGGTTTCCATCCTGCCGCTTGTGTCATTGCAGAATAAAATAATCCAAGTGATTTGGGATATTTCCAATGTGTACCTTTCCTTTTTAATTCACCATCTTTAGCTTGCCATGTAGTAAGTGTATCCCACTCACCAATTGCATCAATAACCACAACTGTACATTCATCAAACGGTGATGAATAATAACCATAGGCAGCATGTGATAAATGATGATTGGTATATATTAATTTATATTTAAATTTAGGTAAGACTAATTTAGGTTTTTGACCTGCCCATGTTCTCCTAAAAGATTTTATGATTGGATTTTCATAATAATAAACCTTCTTTGGAATACCATATTTTTTTTCGGCGTATTCAATCAATATAGGGGGGATCACAGGATCATTTTTTTTTCTAGAAAACCTCTCAGCATCCGATGCAAATAATAAATGGTGATCATCAAACACTGCTAAAGCGGCATCATGTGATCCTTGTGTTATACCCCATTGTATCATACAGTCTCTTAATTACAAACGTATTTGAAAAAAAATATCTTTCCCTCTTTATAATGTTTTCCTTTACTCTTGGCCACATCAATATAACTTTCTTTAATGTCTTCATTAAATAATACCTTGTCAAAATGGACAATATCATGATCACAAGCCTGTATTACATTGCTTGTAATATCTTCTTTTTTTATATTCTTGAAATATAGTGGTAATTGGTTTTCTATATAGGTAATATTTTGAGGTTCAACAATATCAGTATATAAAAAGACTCCGTTTGGTTTTAATAATTTTTGTACTTTGGAGAAAAATCGGGCAGGTTCTTTATAATAGCAAGCGGATTCAACACTAATAACTATGTCAAATTGATTATTTTCATAATCAAGATTTTCCGCATCGGCAACTTTAAACTTGATACCATCTGCGTGTTTTTGACAATGGTTTATATTTGCTTCACTTAAATCACAAGCTTCGATATTTTTAAAATCGAACATCTCGCTCAATAAATTTATTCCTCCACCCCTACCACACCCCACTTCTAAAAGGGATTTATTCTGTGTATCTATATCATCAAACAGATGTAAGTACAAACTGGCTTGGTGTTTAAATATTTCATGGTAATCAAAAAGATTTTTGTATGGAGGATAATAACCATGATTAAGATAATTATAATAATTATCATCTCCCAAATGTAGATTTAACCCTTTCCAATATTCCATATTCCCTATATTACCAAATTGTTTAACACGTTTTGTGTCATTTTCATATCAAAAATCATGTGATATCTAAATGTATCACCCCTATTAAATACGGCATGTGGTTTTCTTTTATCCATATACCAATATTCACCTTGCTTCATGTGGTATGTATTTGTCTCACCTTGTAAATCTTGTAATTCAAAATATGATTGAGGATTCGCCTGTAAACAATAATGTATTCTTGCTGTTTTCCCAATCTGTATTCCTGCATTCATTTTATCAATTCCCTTGTCACTATGTCTTGTGACCACACCTCTTTTCGGTGAAACTTTGGTAATTGCTAACCACAAACAATCATCAAACGTAGTTACTGAATTGAGAATATTCTCAATAATTGGAAATCGTTTGACATAATCTTCATTCAATTCCCCTCTAAGTCCCTGTTTTGATTTTTTAGTACCATAAGTAACTATTAATGGTATAATTTCTATGCCTGTCCAAGTCTTCTCTTTTCCACCGTATGCCTTTTGATGACCAGCTATCCCCCAATCTTCCCCTACAAAATCATCAAGTTCAGATACAAAATTGTCCAAACCGTTAATGTGAGGGTAATCCAACTTGCAGCAGGGAATGTCTTCATATTGTTTTAGTCCTGTTTGTTTTTGTTCTCCAGAATAATAGATACCTCTAACCTCTGCAGCAACAGCATCAATTCTTGAAGATATCCATGAGGCATTAAACGATTCGGCAATGTTTTTGTCTGGTTTATGTTCCATATTAATATGAGTAAACCAAACATCGCGTTCACCAAATGATGACTTTCTTATTTCCGAAATGTAATTTTTCACATGATCATGATAACCTTCTTTATAGAAAAATCTATTAATACAAATATCACCCTTCTTAATGTTTCCAACAACGCCGTTAGAAAAATCTCGTACAGATCTATTTGTTTTAGATGTATTCCATATTATACCATAGTTTTTATCATCATCCACATATAAGCTTCCATTGAGGGCATGATGGTTAATCTTCCCCCAATGGACCTTTGCGAATGGATTAATCTGGACTTCTCCATCATAATCCATAAACAATTTTGATATATTTCGTGATTCTTCTTTATCCATGAAATATATATGCTTATCAAAGGGAAGCGAGTTGTTGTCGTTTAGCTTCAACTTTTTGTGCATACAATTGGCGGTTGTATAGAGCTGTTTTGGATTGATGTTCCACAACAGACATTAGTTGACCATTTTCGACTTCAGTTTTTCCATTTTCGTTAAATTCTACGATATGGTCTGCTTGCCACTTACTAGAATCATTCAACTCTTCAAGTGGAATAACAATACCACTGATATCCTTCCCACCTTGCTTTTTCCAAATATCATATCTTTGCAATGAAGTAAAAATTCTCGGACCTCGTTCATCGGCAGGCGAAACATCATCAATGTCTGGTAACATCCTTCCAGCACAGTCAGGATCAAGAGTGAAGAAAAAATGATTCATCCTCTCCAATCTAACTCTCATGTAAAGAGATTTCCAAGTGTCTCTTAACATACCACTATAAGTGAATCGATTTCCTGTTCTTTCATCGATATGAAGAACGTCTTTATCTTTTTGTAGTTTTACAATGACATCCATCATATAACCCGCGAACATTTTTTCGTGAATATCCTTATCCATGTGTTGCCTCAAGAAATTTGCCACATCAAGAAGTGTGGATTTTGAAATTGAACCATCAGGAAAATAGCTAACTACTCCTAAAGTCCTTTCCAAAATTGGCGCCCATCTTTCAGGATGATCCGATACTGGGGTATCAGTCTTAGTATTATTACCATAGGCATCTTCGACCATTATTTTTGTAATGTTAGTTGAAAATTGTTCTGATTGACAACTTACCGCCCAATGGGCGATCCATTCATCATGATCTCGACGCTTTACCCTAAACGAACCACCTTTAACCAATCTATTAAAAAGATTATAGTGTTTTTCACCACACTCTCTAGTTTGTTCGGCCATTTTGGCATACCAAGAATTAATAATTTCTTGGTGATTCAATTTAACACCTTCATTGAGGGCATCAAAATATAGTGAAAGTTCCTTTCTAGAAATGTCCTCAACTATAGTAACATTGATTGGAAATAAACCAATATATTTTTGTTGTACAGGTTGCAATTCAGAAAACAAAACAGTAGATTGACTTTCCCTAGCTATAGTCATAACTGTTTTAGACATCATATTGATATACTCACCTTTTGGTATACCAACTCTATCACCAAAAAAGTAACGTAGAGTGGATATTCTATTGTTACCATCGACTATTACATATTTTTTTTTCCTTTTCTTTAGGTCTGAGAAATATTTAATAGTTACTTGGTCACCTGAATTTTGTGCACTACGCAAACATTTGTTCACATCAGCAAGTACAATTGGAGAGGTTGCATAACCATTCATTGTACATTGTAGGTATTTTTCCATTTTGGGAAATAGCCATCTCATTACAGATTGAAATGAGAGATCCAGTTCGATTTCTGGATGTAGGTCAGATATGTCTGAGTTGCTCCAGACATCAGAGCGCGTATGTATCGCCATAGTATTCTCCTATTATTAGGATTAGTGTTTCAGTACCTATTGCAAATTTCAAAGAATTTGCCTCGTACTATAATGAGTTTTTCTGGTAACTCAATTAACCATACCCTTATTATACCATACTTTTTTCATTTGTCAAGTGGTTATGTTAAAAAACTTTCTAATGGGTTTCTTTGTGCATAGTGTGACAAATACGATTCTTTAATTCGTTCTTTGTGATTCTTAAGATATATGGTATGACAACCATCTTGAAAAGTCTTTTTAGGTCTAAACAAAAGTTCATCTGAAAGTTTACCTGCAAAGGCCTTTCTCAACATTGGTTTCCACATCGGTCCGTCTTCTTTATATTTTGGTGGTATTCTCAAACAAAACTCGACCAAATCTTTGTGTAGAAATGGTGTTCTCAATTCAACTGTTCCACCATACATCATTGCTTTATTAGTTCGTATTAAATTATTCTTATGGAGATTCATTACCAATTTATATCTTTCTTTAATGTAATCTTTGTCCTTATAGTTCCATGCAAACACATGACCATAAGATGCAAATAATTCATCACTGCCCTCTCCACCAAAAACAACCTTAAACCCCTCTTCACGAATTCTTTTAGCAAGTGCTAATTGGGCAACCGCCGGTGAAACTTGTGTCCAATTAAAATCTTCGACTGCATAGACTGCTTCACTAATATTTTGTTCAACCCATTCTTCATCAATAATCACTTCATGAAGTGGAACACCTATTTCTTTGCTTGCCATTCGGGCGTAATACAAATCATCCTTCTTACCAGTATCTCCGACACTTACTACAAAAGCCTGTAGATTTGGGATTTCTTGTTTAAGAAGATAAGTAATGATGGTGGAGTCTACCCCACCAGATAAAATTGTACATACAGGAACATCACTTATCAATTCATTGTGGACACCTTCAGTCAATAAATCTCTAATACCATCTATTACCTCTTCCTCTTTCATGTCTTCAATATCAGTTATGGCAGGAAATTCGTAAAATTTTGTTTTTTCTAAATTTCCTGTTTCATAATCAAATATGTAATAACAGCCAGGATCAGCTAATATAACATCAGAAGAATTGATGTTCAATGATTTTGTGATTGCTTTTAGTTCACTTGCGACTACAATTTCTTTACCCTTCTTAAAAAAATACAAAGGAATTCTACCTATGAAATCTCTGGCAAAAGTCAGTTTATTTTTTTCTTCATCCAAAACCGCAAATCCAAACATACCATCAAGAGTTTTGATACAATCTTCCTGATCCAAATGAAACATATTTAGTAACAATTCTGTATCACTTCCTGTATGTAAATCAAATTTGGCTTTGTATTGATCCATACTTCGCCACAGTTCACCATTGTAAACTAATGTGTATGGTGTTTTAAACATTGGTTGCTTCGCCTCATCAGTCAACCCTTGAATCGAAAGTCTATTATGCCCTAACCAAAAATTACTTTTTTCATTATACTCAATACCTTTACTGTCTGTACCACGATGATCTATAAGTTTTAGAGCATCGACAAACTGTTTTTCAGATGTAAAAATATTTCCTGTTACAAATCCACACATTATTTTTTCCTAAAAAGAAAAACTGGTTCAAACTTTTTTGCGCCTGATAAATTCTTGCCAGGCATCTTTGACAGAGTAAGATGAAATGTATCCAAATATTCAAATCCTTCAGACAAAACTATATTTCCAGTTTCCTCTTCTAAAATATTAAACGAATTAACATTAGCTATATTGAATATTAAATACCGTCTTGGTTTTAACCCATGTGCACAGTTTTGTATTGTCTTGCGTAAAAACCCCTCTAACCAATCTGCTTTATTTGGAAATTTTATATAGCTTTGAGTGGCTTCTTTGGAATATTTTTCTGTATCAAAGTATGGTGGTGAAGTGAAACATAAATCTAAAGATTCTTTTTTGGGAATATAATCTTCACTTCCACTTTGAACTATTTCTAACCGTTGAGTAGTTCCAAACAGATTTGATTGATTGCCCCAATCATTTGCAATTTGATTTAATCCATCAAATGTTTCTTTTGCTGGTTCAGTAGCAATATAATCTATATGTGATTTTATTGCACCTAATAATCTTCCACCATAACCACCAGACATATCCCATGTCAGTCCACCGTCTGGCAGAAACTTTTCATATATTGCTTGTGCAGCAGTTGGTCTGAAGTTACTAACCCCCTGTGTTCCACTCACAATTTTTAATATTTTTCTTAGGCCTGATTGAGAATCTACAGACCCAAACATTTCCATTTTCTTTTTAATTTTTTCTTTATCGTTAAGGAAGGTGTATAGGGGAGTGTTCATTTTTCCACATTGAACATCAAAAGCATGAGGCATATAAGACCACAACAAAGCAAGACCATGCATTGTTTGTTTTATTATTTTACCATCCCATAAATTTGCTTGATACTGAATGAATTTTCGGAATTCTGTTCTTCTCCAAATATCATCCGTAGGATAATATGGAAATTCATTAGTCTCCAAACAACGCATTTGTCCTCCGTGGTACAATTGCTTGAGCTAGATGTATTTTTTTAGGGTCAACTAAATAATGTATTTCATGAAAGATTCCTGAAAAATAGTCATCATCATAACTGGTTGAATTCCCCCACGCAACATGACCATAGTAATTACATTTTCCTGTTGCGATTAATTCATTTCTACCTTTTGGATCTAACATGTCCATATCGGCCCGTAACACCCTACCATCATTAATAGCATTAAGTAATGCTCTGTTATCTATACAACATGGTCTTGATACAGAAATTACATTTCCATGAAAGCTCGACAATAAGTCTTCAGTTAAAATTGGAGTTTCAGTAGGTGATGATGTTACTACTATTGTATCAAAGTCTTTAAGTGTAAATGTTGTGTTTTCTGGTGATTGATTTTTTTCATCAACTGATATTTTCGTTGAAGTCACTTCTGCTGGAAGTTGCCAATCTGCAAGATATTCTCCTACAGGAATTACACCATGTTTTTTCTTGTATTTTTCTTCATTGAAATTTTGAACTACTTCTCGACCAATTTTACCACATCCCAATATAAAAAGTTTTTCTCCGAAAGACTCTCTCGACATAATCCAATCTGCCACGTCCATTACACTTGGATTCAAACACGAAATACCTACATTATATTTTTTTGCAAGCTCTATATTAATATTATCATATCCATGTGACCTACATATAATCCATTTTAAATTTGGATACGCGTCAAAAGTTTTTTGACCTATCTTGGAAAATTTAACACTCAATATTTCTACTTCAAGATCTCGTACAATTTCATCTTGTGAACCTACAATTTTATAGTCAGTCCAAGAGTAAGAATTTTGTGTGACTTCTGCCCAATTATGCCACTCAGGTGGCAAATGATTCATATCTTTTTTATCTTTTAATATAACTTTACTCACCAATTACCTCCTAAATTCCAAAATAAAACATTACCTTTAAATTTTTCTATATTTTGTTCTAACCAATACCAAGCCTTTTTATCCCAAAACTCATTACACGGAAATGGTGTTTCATACCATTCCATCATATCATCAAATTCAAATTCACTTTTAACTATTTCAATTTGTTCTGATGGTTGTATTTGATGCTTGAGAAATTTCTTGTTGATAGTACTTTTACCAGATACACAAACCGTATGAAATGTTCTATTGTTTCTAGGATCTGATAGAGAAGACCATGGCTCATGTTCTAACATCAAACCCAAACAAGTAACACCGGAACCAGAAGACACCACCAAATGATCAAAGTCAAAAACTTTCTTAACTTCCCTCAATCTTTGCCGTTGAGTTTCTATATAAGTATCATGATCAAACGCATATGGAAGTCTAATGTAATTTTTTTCCCTTGCGATCTGACCAACTTTATTATACATTACATTCATCATATTAGGTTTAATAGGAAGAACGTTTTCAGATTTTTCTAGGATACGTTGTGGGAATTTCTTGGAATCCGGATAAGCCATAATAAATTCATAATCTAATTCTCTTGACACTTCCGCGAGTGCCCATCCAGACCAAGAACCAAAAACAGAAAGATGTATTAAAGGTTTTGATGGATTAATAGTAGTTAATACATTCCTAAGAGCTGTCAGTTTACCCCACGGTGGATGTACTGTACCATCACCCATTAAGTCATCACGTTTTACATAAATCTTTTTACCTTTGACGGTATAAGCTTTTATTGGTGTAATTTCATTAATCATAAATTAATTCATTGTTACCCAGCCAGTTACTATATATTTGTTTTTCTTATATACAGGATTCCCCCGATGTGGATGTGTAAAATGGGCTGGCCACATTAACAATTTACCCACTTCAGGTTTAATTTTAATTCCTTGATATAAAAATTCGGTTTCACCTTCATCGTCATGATCAGTTAAATATACTTGATAAACAAAAATTCTATCTGCCGGTAAATATTTTTTAGGAGCCCATTCCGTATGCCAAACATGATAACCACCAGTTGGTTTAATTTCTTGTACCTTCATATCATGTGCTTGAAAATTTGCATTAGGTACACCCATACCAAACAGTTCACAATATTGATCAACAATACTACCAAATCTTTCAAAAAAATCGGTTACTATATGTCCAGGCGGATGATTTACAGCCATCATATCATAGGAAGATACGAACACATAATCTGTTTCACTTCTTGCAGTAGGTTCAAAACGATCATTATCAGAACCACGAAATCCCGCCCTAGAAACATAACCGGTTGACCTATAAAATTTAAATAATTCAATAAGTGTTTCACATTCATCTTTGTTTAAATAATTTGGAGATTCTCCAATAAAAGATTCTGTAATTATTGCGGGAACTTTTTTTAATTTAGTTGGAATCAACATGTTACTTTCCTTCTGTAAATAACCAATTTGCTGCAATAACAACTCTTCGATCATATTTTTTTAATGGTGGAATAGAATGCATGAGGTATGATGGAAATGTAATCAATTTACCACTTTCAGGAACAATTTCAACATCTAAATCTGTAAAAATTATTGGAGAAGAATTACTTTCAG
>Ga0307985_10001359_pt1 | contig 13794 bp, 18 predicted proteins | sample EllFjometageno80_FD_203155 | JGI IMG/M metagenome (GOLD analysis project Ga0307985, IMG submission 203155) | Marine microbial communities from Ellis Fjord, Antarctic Ocean - #80 | ecosystem: Environmental > Aquatic > Marine > Unclassified | place: Southern Ocean | collected 2014-10-09 | reverse complement strand
GCGTTGTAGTCGTCTGTGGACCAGCGCTTCGGCTGGCGGAGCGTGGCTAGGGACCTCGAGGAGGAGGGAGGGTTGGCTTCGGAGGAAGCTGGATTGGGTGCATGGGGAGCAGGGGGGGCAGAGGAGGCGGACGGGGAGGTTAGAAACTCGGTCGTGTGGGGCAGGGTTCGGATCGACGACTGCAGCTGACGAAGCTTGTCGCGATTCGAGGGCAGCATTAGAGTTGAGCGGGGCAGAACTATATTGTTTACAAATCTGGCCTTCGTCCTGCGAGGTTTTACAACGCGCCCCAACTGGTACCTGACAACTCTCAACTTGTTGTTGTTACAACTCTCGAAAGAGTGGCTGCTCGAGCACCAGCTAGAATGCGCAACCCACAGCGTTGTTGGGCCATTCTTTTAACGGGTGCGCGTGCCTGCACGCGGCGAGGATCAGCATGCCGTTGAGGGCGCCGAAGGTGAAGTTGATGGTGTGGTGATGCTGAGCTTTCGTGAGCGCGAAGAGGAGGATTGAGATGGCTTAATGATGGTCGACGTTAAGGGATGAGTCTTCGCGACGCGGAAGTTGGATTGAGCCTTCCCTCTGAAGTATTTCGGAAGCAGGTTGAGGGGAGTGGCGGAGGCCATGACGTCGGGAGAGACGGAAACATACACGAAGTTCGTGCTCTGCGAGACCATGCATTATATCGTGTTAGCGGCACGTTATGGATGGAAGGAAGGAGGGAAGAAGCGAAAGGGGCGGGGACGCAGACGGCAGTGAGCGCCAGCCACTCAAGCGCCTCAAGGGTTAGGGTTTTGAGAGCTCGCAGTTAATGTGCTCATTCAAGCCTTATTCCCCTCCCATCAACCCTCAGCGGGCCAAAACGAGCCGCTCAAAACCTGAGCCACGAGCGGCTCAAAATGCACAATCAGCGGCCCAAAACATGCTGCTCCCTTGTTCACACCGACTATATGTTCTGGGCCAGAGGTGTGTGTGTGTGGCTGCGCTTACCTTGGGAGTCGCCTCAGCCAAGCTCCCCTACGCCGAGTTCACTGCGAAATCGTCTTTGATTCCGGTAGATCCGATGCACGATATGACCGCCGTGAACTTGGCGGACGCAAGGATTTCTTTGTAGTCGGCTGTGATGCTGGGAGACAGAACGTTCAGTCTAGCAGTTCCTTCTCTCCCGTTCGTTGAAGTACGAGTGAAGGGGGTCGATTTAAATCAGAGAGCGTCGCAGACTGCAGAACCAACCGTGTTCTGCACGCTCTTGCCCCCCAGGGCCTTATGCGCAGTGGGGGGAAGGGGTTATAGGGGGAAAGAACGCGGCCGCAGGGTCAGGAACTGGCCTGACTCGGAAATTGAGTTGCCGCAACACCCGATACGACGCATGGTCATAGTCAAGCCAATCCTCACCTGTCGCGTCGCGCACGGCACCCATGCGCGTCGACACGAACTTTTAACCCTAACGGTTTAAATCAAACGAGCTCATATGAGACCGCGCGGGCACTCTTAGAAGGTAATGGGGTTGCCACGCGAGTGTAATGTTGCGAGCTTTCGGGTCACCGGCCCGCCGCCCCTTCCGCCGTAAGACGGGCCCGCCTCTGCCAAGGTTGAGAACGACCCCCGGATTCCCCCATTTGTTTTGTATACTTTTGAGACCGTATTGTATTGTTTTGGACAGGTAGACAGTGGACTGTATTGGACTGGTGACAAGATTTGGGTATTCTTGTGCGGTCGAGGTAGCCCAAAACAGCTGGGCCCTCAACATTTGGGTCCACTTTTCTCAGCCTGGACTTCCTGAACGTCTTCTGCACAGTTGACGTTCCCGGACACACACACACCTCTGGCCCGGAACTTAGCACTGAATTGAGCGCCAGGACACGGCTTTCTGAAAAGCGCAAGAGCGGGGAGCTTTGAATACGACGAAGCGAGACACGCGAAGCGAGACACGCGAAGCGAGACACGCGAAGCGAGACACGCGAAGCGAGACACGCGAAGCGAGACACGCGAACAAACGGCGGCGCCCTTTGTTCACACGTTTGGATGGCATACATGTGTGTGGCTCACACACGCGTGTGGCTTTCCCAGCGGCATGTTCAACTCCACGGCCTTCCTGCCAGCACCCCCTTCCCTAGGAGTGGCCTCGTGCTGGTCGTCCCTCCTCGCCCTCACCCCCCTCTCCCACCGCTCTCTGTTTACGCTCCTCATGTTCTCCGCGAACCTTTTCGTCTTCTGGATACCAGCGACGCTCCAATACATCTACCTGAAGAAGCTCGCGCCCTGGAAGATCAACAAGGACGACCCACCGGACCAGCTCATGAAGGATTGCATCAAGCGGACGACGGTCAACACGCTCGTCACGAACCAAGTTTTCATGTACTGGGTTCTGTACGTGCAAGAGCGATGCGAGTGGAGACAACGGAGAGACGAAAATGAACCCGACGCGAGCCTAGCGAGTTTACGAGACGCGAGCATAGCAAGTTTGCGAGACGCGAGTTTACGAGACCCGATTTACGAGACGCGAGATGCGAGACGCTAGCCGCTCTTTCCTCGCTAGCCGCTCTTTTTGTCTCGCTCGCCGTTCATTCCTCGCTCGCCGTTCATTTACTCGCTCGGGCCTAACCCTCCGTTCATCCGTCGCTAACGCTCGCCTTGTTCCCCTCGCTCGCGCTCATTTACTCGCGCCGATCGAAACACGCTGCCCCCTTGTTCACACCAACGTGCTGGGCCAGAGGGGTTTGTGTGTCCCTCGCTAACACTCGCTTCGCTCGCAGGTACCCTATTTTGACATCTTACGGCATGACCATGGTGGCGGAAGAGTTGCCATCGATCAAGACAGCCTTTGTCCAACTCCTCGTCTGCACGATCATTAACGACGTGTGGTTCTACTGGTTCCATAGGGCACTCCATCACCCCAAACTGTACTGGATTCACAAACGCCACCACCTGTTCCACAAGTCACAGATCGCGTTCGCGGCCATGTACGCGCACGGGATCGAAGGGCTGCTCACTGGGCTTATCCCAGTGTTCATGGGGCCGTGCTTTTTCGGGATGCACGGAGCGACGGTGGTTCTGTTTTATGCGATTAGGATCTGGGAAGGCGTGCAAGCGCACTGTAAGAGCGAGCGAACGTCGCGAGCGAGCGAATGTCGCGTTTCAAGCCGTGACACAAGCCCGTTAGACAGTCACGTCCAGTTTGAGATTCGCGATCAAAACGCCCTCTCCTTGCACACGTGTGCACGCGCGCGGCTCAAAACGCCCCCCCCCTTTATTCACACATGTGTGTGGCGCCATCGATTCTGCTCAAGCGCTCGTTCACCCCCTCCCCCCCTCCCCCGCCGCTCACACATGTGTGTGGCCTCTAGGTGGCTTGCAGGTGAGGCCCAACAACTGAGCGAAGCGAGAAGGGGGGGCGGCGGTAGCAGTAGAGAGCTGAGAATGGCGAGGAACGAACGGCGAGGCCGGCACAGAACGACCCTCTGTTTCGCCCTCCAACCCCTCTAACACCCCCTCCCCCTTCAGTTCTGGTTCAGTGGTTACATCGGGTGGCCGTTTCCCATGCTCAACAACAACGAGTATCACGACTTTCACCACACGCACAACAGTGGGAACTACGGCGTCGAGATTTTGGATACGTTGTTCGGGACGGATACCAAGTGGAGGGAGTACCAGAAGAAGATGAAGGAGAAGGCGCAGTAATTCGTAAAGGATTCGTAGTCTCCTGCAGACGAACTCCCGCACTTAGTAGTAATGTTGCCGGCACGCGCCACCTCGTTAAAATCTTGTGCAAGACCATAATTTATTGGCGCAAAGCGAGTGTGGCGCGCTTCCGCTCGACCCGCTCCGAACGCACCATTCCGCGAGCCGCGTCAAGTTTCTGGCTGCTTTTGTTCGCGCCCCACGAGGCTTTTGATTACACATACGCGGGGCCACTGTTTGGCGAAGCGCGCTAAGCCCCAGATATCAAAAATGTTGCCAATTGTGACACATAGAGAGCCCGTTTCACTCGCAAACATTACTAACCCAAACCTTAAACACACGTAAGCTGGCGCTGCACACGGGGCTCGTGGAGTTCATGGAGAAGAAGTACTCCAAGTCCGCCCAAACCACCGCGGGCATCGTCGTCGAGGAAGTCGCCAGCTCGGTCGGCGTCAAGAGCGAGGCAAAGTCCGCAGGCAAGAAAGCGCCCAGCCCCGCGAAGAAGGCGAAGTTCGCGCAGCCCGTCGCGCAGCCCGTCGCGCAGCCCGTCGCGCGCGCGCAGCCGCAAAGGAGACAAACGGACGCGCCCGCTCGCTCGCTCTTCTCTTTTTAGTAAACGAAATGACGCCCAGTTGCTTCAAAACTTCGATGGCGACTCAGCAAAGGTGTGGGCTATACATCTCAAACCGCATGGCACCGCGTGGCGCACTTATAGAGGGTACAGAGGGGAGTTTTTCCCAGTCTGAACACGTGCCATTAATTAAATGTTATTCAACGACACGAGACCGTACTCTACCTCCTCCTGTACGGCGACTGGGGTTCCGATCACACCGCTCCCCTAGGCGACAGGCGAGCGAGTGCCTTTAACCAGGTTGACAGAGGATCCACTGCGATAGTCGGCTCCTTCCCGATCGACTACACTGCGCATGGGGGAGGGGGGAACGTGGTGAGCAACACGCACTTCGCGCTCTCAATGGCGGTCTTCTACGGTCTGCCTCCGGCACTCCTCCAACCGTTTGTCGGCAAGCACAAGTGCGCGAACGGCAAGCTCCTGGATGAGTACGGTGACAACCTCATCCTCAGCAACATGGCAGGGGACGGGTGGAGGAAGCGACACGACGTGTTCAAGTGGGGGGGGCTGTCGAGGTGGATGTCGTGGGCCAAGATGGAGTACACCTGCGAGGTGTACGGCCTCTTCGCGGCGTACATCAACCAGGGCGCCGACACAGGGATAAGCGCCAGGAAGAAGCAGTCGATCATCCCCGACTTCTCCATCTCGTCCGCGGCGGGCAGGCCCAGGTCGCTAGGGGAGCTCAAGTTCATCGGGCACTCGAAGACGTTCTTCCCATCGGACAAGGTGCTCCGGCGTTGGGAAGAGGGCGGAGACGGTCAACTCCGACTACATGAGAAACGCGAGGAGAGTGGACATTGAGTACAACGGTCACGATCGCAACAGCCCTCTGGACGGCCCCATCGCGAGGAGGCTCAAGGAGTACGGGAGGGTGAAGGCCTTCGTCGTGGGCCCACGGGCCGAGATGTCTAGCGACCTGCACTCGCTCATCAACTGCATCTCCGAAAGGGCTGCCGAGGTGAAGTGGAGGGGGACGCTCGCGACCGACGTCATCACCGCCAAGGGCGTGATCAAGACCATGATCACGAACAGCCTCGGGATCCTTGGGGCGCGAGCCAACGCCGAGTGCTTGGAGGACAGGCTTGGCATCATGGTTGGGGAGGGAAGGCAGCGTTCGGTAGGCGCAGAAGCGCGGATGCGGCCAACCGGGAGGCATACGAAGAGTACAGCAGGCACTACTGCTCAGGCGACGGCGGCCACGCAGGTGGCAGGTCCCAAAGAAGCCGTCAGAACCGGCATGAAGCCCTTGACGACTTGCCCGTCTTTCGTCGTACGGTCAAGCATACGGGCGAGGGTGAGAATCACCCCTCCCACGTACGCGACAGGTGCGATGAGCTGCTGCCGTCTGATGGCACCGCCGTACATGCGTCTGGGGAGTCGCAAGCGCGTCCTCGTGATCTCATCTACGTTCGCGTAGTCAATGCCTGTGGCCGCCGATGCACTCTTCTCAATCAGTTTCCGTCGAAATGATTGCTTGGCTAAAGTTTCCTTTCATTTGTCATTATTTACGTACAGGGACTCCATATACAACTTAACCCATTTGCGACAAAATTGGTACCATAAGAGTTCATCTCAAGTTTTTTTAGCAATAAAATCGGCAGAGCAAATTCTTATACAAATGTATGCCTTCATTCTACCTTCATTCGCATAGATCAGTTAGGGTTACGCATAGGTATCAGTTACATTTATCAAAATAGGTATAAAGGTTTTTTAAGTGAGATAAAATAGTAATTTCAAAAGGTTCTGTTCATCAGTCTCAATCTCAGATCTGTTTTCTGTCGTAATCGAGTAACCTAGAATATTATTATTATCCTAGTGACACTTCCCGAAACCGTTTTAGCCTCGTTTTCGAATCGGTCCTGCCGAGCCGCGTATCTCATGATACAGGCCAGGAAAAGCAACAAGGTGTCCCTTGTTGCTTTTCCTGGCGAGGGAGACGCGCGTGTAGTGTTGGTCCTCATGCTTCACTATTGGCACCCTTTTAAGTGTCTGGGGTTTACGCATAGCGCTGGTCGCCTATCGTGCCAATCGCATTATAGTAGCAAGCCTGTCGTACAATATATATATATATCATCACTAAACCATCCAATATCCCCTCCCCTCCCCCCATGTAACTCACCAGCCTAACCGGCGAACCCGTATAGGGTTTTATGCTGGCTCTTCAAAGCGTAGACGAGCGTAGACGACGTCCATGGCGGTGCCGGTCTTCCTCCTCGCGTGCTCGTTGTAGGCGACGGAGACCCAGGAATCGCGTTCTCAAGGAAGACGTTGAGCGCGCCCCTCGTCTCCTCATAGATGATGCCCTAGCGAGGCGGCTGTGGGTGGGGAAGGGTGGGTGTTAGTGGCGTGGAGGAGGGAGAGTTGTGGGGGAGATGGGGGAGTCGGTCTTCATATTTCATGATTGCGCACCCTTTTGTTCCTCCGGGGTTTAAGCATAGCGCTGGTCGCCGGTCGTGCCAGTCGCATAATAGTAAGTACCAGTCTTTTATATATCAGCACTGAACCATCCTTCTATCCCCTCGAGCACGCTCAGCGACTCACCTGCGAGGATTGGGTTAGTGCGAAGTTTGCGGGGGCGAGCGGGGGCGATAGAGAGGCGCGTGCGATGTTTGTCCTCATGCTTCTCTATTAGTACCCTTTTGTCAATATGGGGTTTACGCATAGCGCTGGTCGCCGATCGTGCCAGTCGACATTAAGCAGGTCAACTCTCTTACTTTATATATCATCACTGAACCATCCAATATCCCCTCGCGCGCAGCAGCTTACTCACATGTGAATCAGGAACGACCTCACAAGCTCCCCCAACGCCCCACCCTCCCACGACGACGTGCAGCAGCCATGTTTGCTCGCGCAGAGCACGGCAGCCTTACCCGCGCGCCGCGCGCGTCCGCAAGCAGCGGGCAAACTCAGTCTCAAACGGCGCATCGCCATAGCAGCCGCTCCCGCTCACCAACACGTCCCAAACCAGCACACCGCGTCAATCACCCCTCAACACATCCCCTTGTAGATCTCGCGTGTCCAACTCGCCGCTCCCGCCCCCCATCAGTCGCCACACGATTCATCAGAAAACGAGTTTCAGCCAGGGCCAGAAAGGGAGGAAGGGGGCGGCATTACGCGCATAGAGATAGCAGGCGAGGTGGAGTGGCGCGTGGCGACCACGACTAGCTGAAGAGTAGACTCACATGGCATAGTTTGCTCGAGAGGGAGTGGGTGAAAGGTTTGAGAACGAGAAACGGCAGCACAATTTCCCACCTCAACAGGTGAGCACACGAGCCCGCGCCACGCCGCAACCAACCACCACCCGTACCCTCTTCACCACCACTGCACGTGCCTCAATTCGCAACGGCTTGTTCGAGAGTGGCGGGCGGGGGGAGTTGTGAGCACGCTCGACAATTCTCTCAAAGGATCCAGCTTCCCCCCGCAGTACAGAGCGCCGCCGCCCTCCCCAAGGTCATCAAGCTCCTGATCAGTCGCCATCCACCGGCGCCCATCTCTTCTGTTGGCGATATGTTTATGGTGGACTTCTTCCACGAAAGTCTGCCCGCTGAGAGCCGCTTCAGCAACCACGACGAGATCGGACTGCTGTTGTTCGACTGCCGCAACGCGTTCAAGCAGCACCGCTTCCCTCGCATCATCGAGCTGTGCGGCACCTCCGACGCTCTGGCAGCTCTTGTTTTGGCGCACTCCGAGGACGACCTGTCGCTGCACGCGCTCTGCTTCCGCAGGTCGTGGAACAAGGTGCTCGCGCGCATCAAGCAGCTTCCTACCCAGGCTGCAGTCGCGGAGCTCTTCCCCCAGGACGAGCTTGGAGGGACTGCGTATGGTCATGCAACTGCTAACGCGGCGCCTGTGGAGGGGCTGGGGAGCATGATCGTGTTGGGCAAGCTGGACGCCGAGAAGAGGAATATTCTGGACATCGCGGACAATAACCTCTGCCTTCCTATGCACGCTGCTGCCCGATCCCGCCGCCATCAAGCTCCAGGTCCACCACCACCAACCATCCCTGCTCGCTAAAGACACTGACGGTTTCATCCCCCTGGACCACGCCATCCAGCATAACAGCCCCGCTGTCGTGGCCCTCCGGCGCAAGCTCACCACTGCCTACAAGCACGGCCACTTCTCCGGCCTCATCCGTATCTGCGGAACCTCCCCCACCCTCCAAGCGCTCACTGCACGCTTTATGGACCACGTACCGCTGCTCGTGCTCGGCCAGTGCGACTCGTGGGACGCGGCGGGCAAGCGCATCGAGACGATCCCGGCCCAGGCTGCGATCGACGAGCTCCACGAGAAGGACGAGAAGGGGCGCACCAAGTTTGCGACTGCGGTTATTGACGATGCTCCGGTCGAGCTGCTCGAGAGCATGGTCAAGCTGGGCGAGCAGGATACCAAGGAGAGGATGATCGCGATGGTTTGTGACAAGGACGAGATGCATCCTCTGGAACTCGCCGCTATTCACCGCACCGACACTGCCGCCATCAAGCAACTGGCTCGCAAGAACCCGGGAGGGCTGAGTAATGCCCTCCAGCTTGTCACCGAGTACAACAAGAAGAGCACCTTGTTCCTGCTGCGCAAGTGCCTCGCTGCCTGGCAGCAGGGTAACCCGTCCGCCCTCATCGACCTCTGTGGCGAGTCCAACCAGCTGCTGGAGAACAAGGTGTACATGGAGGAGCACCCGGTGCACCACGTTGCCTCGTGCGCCAGTGACCTTTCCATTATCAAGCCTCTGATCCGCGAGCATGACACCGAGCTGCTTATCAAAAGTCCATGTTCAGCAAGGCGCCCAAGCACATGACCGCGGCGACAGTGTTGCGCGCGTGCGAGAAGGTGCTGAGGTTGCCGGGCGATGCTGACTGGGAGAGAGGATGGCGGCGGTGGTGCTGCACAACGAGCTGCGCAAGTAATTAGTACACGAATGAACAGAAGAGCATCACTACCTTATCAAGATCAAGCACCACCATCCTAAGTATGACGCGTTGGGGGATGGGGGATGGAGGATGGATCCACGGAGGAATACCTTCCAGCTGTGCGGCGATAGAACAGCCTATGTGGGAAGCCCGGTTCGACGACAGCCAGGCAGCATGGTACTATTTCGATCCTGAATCGTCAGTGTCTACGTGGGACCGGCCGCTGAATTACATCCCATCGCCGTCCGACTACGAAACAAAGTACGACCCCTCAAATTACAATCAACCTTACTACTTCGACAAGACAACCGGTGAAAGCACTTGGTCGAAACCCGCTTGCCTCATTCAAGCGTCCTCCCCCGCGCCGCCCCCCATCCCCCCCCCTGCTGAGAGCACAGGCAAGCCCATGAGCTTGCGTGACTACATGAAGGAGGGGAGGAAAGCGAAGCAGCACCAGCAACCACAGGTGCTTGTCGAAACGGACCAACCCCAACGGGTCGTCCGACCAGCCCCCGCGCCACCCCCTGCGCAATCTTCGTACGACGACGCCTCCTCCTCGTCTACCTGCGCCGTGCACGACTGCTCCGGCCCCATCTCTAACGGCGGGTTCTGCAAGCTGCACTACGAGATCCACCTGCTCGACGTGTCCGAGCGGCGGCGGGCGAATTCGGGCTTCGTTGGCCGGTGCGCCGCGCCTAGGTGCGAGACTGAGATGTTCAAGGCGGGCCTCTGTCGTCAGCACTACAACGAGCACCAGCGGAATCTTGTCGATCACTACCAGCAGGGCATCAATGAGGAGATCATGAAGGAGGAAGCGGCAAACCACTCAGTCAAATACTCGAAAGAAATGATGATGCTCAGGAAGCAGGCGAAGTGGGAGGAGGAGCTGAGGCAGAGGGACGCCGACGCGAAGAGGGCCTTTGAGGCGAGCCAGAGGGAGCGGAGGGAGGCGATCGAGAGGATAAAGATGAGGCAGGCGGCGGGAGAGCTAGAGATGCCCCCGGCGGCACCCCCAGCAGCACCCCCATCCCCACCCCCAGCTGCTCCCCCTTCCCCTCCCCAAGCACCGCCCCCAGCCCCGCCCGACCGCTCCGAGATTGACTCTCTGGAGGCGCAGCTTTCGGCGATGAAGCAGAAGATGGCGGCGATGGAGATGGAGCTGAGCGAGGAGGCGGCCGAGCGATCTCGACTGCAGAGCAGGATGTCGGCGGAGAGGGAGGCGGTGGAGAGGGCCAGGCTGGAGGAGATGCGGTTGAAGGACGAGATTGAGAGAGAGAAGGGAGGGGAGATTGATTTTCTGCAGCAACAGTTACGGGACGCCGAGCGAGCTAGGGCGGAGGCGGAGAGCAACGTCATCGTCAACGAGAGCGAGATGACAATATGGTTCGACAAGCAGCAGCAGCTTGCACAGCAGGAAGAGGAGAGGCTCAGGGCTGAGGTGGAGAAGAGGGGAGAGGCCCAAGGGGCGGAGGTGGATGCGCTCAAGAGGCAGCTGAAGGACGCCGAGGCGGCGCGCTTTGAAGCAGAGAAGAACGTCGTCGTGAACGAGGAGAGTATGACTATCTGGTTCGATCAGCAACAAGAACTGGAACAACAGCTTCTAGTATTTAAGGAGCGCGAGGAACAGGAGAACTACAACTTGAAGATTGCCGAAGCGCTGAGGAAGGTCGAGGAGGAAAAGCGGGCGAGGCTGCAGTTGGAGGGCGAGGAGCGGAGGAAGCAGATGGAGCTGGAGCTGCTGAGAGGAAAGAATAAGGGCCGGGCCAACGCCAAGGGGGGCAGTTACGGCGAGACGGGCTAGGTTTGGGCGAGATATAACTTTGAGCCGCTTGTTGGGTTTGTCCAATTTACACTACCTACATCCTTGAGTCGAACGCCGCCAGCGCGAACGCGACAGCCTCCACCACCATCACGCCCTGGTCAGGGTTAGGGTTGTGATCGAGATTGAACTGATCCGTGCCTATTTTCCCGAAGAGTATTACATTCGGCCCGAACACTTGTTCGACCAGCATGCAGTTCTTGATGCTAATCATAGTAGCTCTTCCATCGAACTGCAGGCAGAACCGCTGCAGCCTCTCGTTCCAGTACGGAGGCTTATTCACCAGCCTCCGCCCGCTCTCAAACTCCACCTCGAGCTTCCTCGGCGTCCCACGTGTCGGCTTCAAAATCTTAATCGTCACGCGACCACACAGGTACTCGCTCCCCACATTGTCCTTGCTCTTGCACTGCCCGACCTCAACCCCCGCCGCGTCTCGAATCACGAATCTAGATGGGCGAAAACAGGTAACCCTGTGTGCATAGCGAGCGTGAGCGAGGATTGATGGGAGGGGAACAAGGCTCGTGCGAGTGAATGAGCGGCGAGTGAATGAGCGGCGAGCGAGAGAATGAGCGGCGAGCGAGGAAATGAGCGGCTCGAGTCGTCCTGTACGCTAGGGTTGATGCCGCTCGCTTGCCTCCACTCGCGTCGCTCGCGAATGAGCGGCTCGCAAACTCGCTGGGGTTAATACAGCTCGCGTGTCTCCACTCGTTGCGCTCGCACGTACCTGCGCGCTGTCATCACGACGTTCCCTTCCAAGTCCTTGAGCGTGTACACGTACCCCCAAGGGTACATGCTGTGTTTCAAGTACCGCTCCATCGAATGCTTCACCCACAGCCTCGGCTTGAGAAAAGGGTCAAGTTTATTCATCAGCCATTGTTTGTCCCAACTCCTTCGGCAAACTGGGCAGCTTGGCTTGGATCTGGCAGCGCCGCCGGGCCCGCTGCACAACGAGCACGATGTGAGGAGAGGGGGGGGGGGCAAACGCGGTGTGAACAGGAGGGAGCATAATGAGCTCAGCGCGGCGTTTCAGAATGGTCTTTAGCTTTGCGCTCCACTTGCTGCATGACTCACCTGCAACTGTTCACCCAGCTCAGCGAACATTCTCGGCAAATCTCGTGCCCGCATGGCCACTCGAACATCGCTTTGTTACTTTCCATGCAGATCGCACACGAGTCGTCGTCGACTTCCGATGGGAGTACGGGTGCGGCGTCTGACTGGGTGTCGACGGCAGCTGTAGGAGAGCGGAAGAGAGTCAGACTACGAGCAACGCAACATAGTGTTGAGCGACGCGAGGGACGCAAGTTGCGCTTCAGGACGTCGACCGGCTCGGCGTCTCATCCAGCTCTTCAAAGCTGAACTTGCAACAACGTGAATTCGCGAGTTGCGCTCTTTTCGCTACTAACCTGCATCCTCACCAGAACTCCCTCCTCCCTCTGCTGTCTTCCCTGGTACGCCAAACCTGTCCGGCCAACACAGCCTGTCAAACCGACCTTGCGCCAAATCCGCCCTTACATCGCCCTCAAAGTCCTTCCCTGTCTCCTCAACAATCCAAAAGAGGTCCTGATAGGTTAGGGCTGACTGCACGAGCGAAGATAGTGTTAGAGGGAGACGAGGGGAGAATACTGGCGACTGAACAGCGTGCTTGAAGCGCAAGTGCCCGCCACTCACACACACACCTGGCCCAGAACTCAGAAGGCGATGTGAGCCGCGCTGTGAACGACGCTGTAAACGACGCGAGAACGGTTCGGAACACCGCAAACCCGCGGTAGCTTTTCGCAGCGCGGTTTTCGCCGTTTCTTCCTCGCCGGTCGTTCCTTCCTCTGCCGCACTGCTCGCTCGCCTCACCTGCAACCTGACCGACAGTACTTCATCATCGCCTGGATTCACCACGCTCACAACCATATCCCGAAATCGCGCAACCGCGTCCTCCTTTGCATCCCCCCCTTCCTCGCCCCTCCGGTGAGCCGCTATCTCCCTCCGAATCCGCCCTACATCCCCCCCATATTTCTTCACAGTCTCCTCCAACACATACGTCCTCCTCCCCCTGTTCAGTCCATCGTGGAACCTCATCGTCTCAATCATCGTTCGCCACACACACTCCGGCAGCAAGGTGCGAAGCTCGGTTGAGGTGAGGACGTATGAGAACTCGGGAGAGGGCCCATATGCCCCGTCTGGGAGCCCGTCCTGTCCCCTACCACTCGAAGCCGCCCCACAGTTTTCGCACTCAGTGAAGCCGAAATTCTTGAGATTACCACTCGACCAATGCGAGCACCTCTCACACACCCAGCCCTCCTCTCTCCCCAGCTCATCAGCCTCTCCCCTAACAATCCTCCCTCTCTCCTCTCCCCAAACAATCCTCCCCCTCTCCTCCTCCCCGTCCCCAAACTGCGACTCCACCCCCCACCCTTGTCTCTCAGCCTTCTCCTTAACAATCTCAGTGGCCTTAACCTTGGCGTCGCGATAACAAGGATTGACCCACGAAGTTCTGCCCGTCTCCGTGTCGAAAAAGGTCCTCGCCGACCCCATTGTCCGAACGATGTACCGCGAAGGGGGTGCTGCTTTGAGGGACTTGAGTGCAAATTGGATTAGGTCGGGGTCGCGGTCGACGTCGATGCCCAGAAAGATTGCGTGGTGGAGGACTGAGAGGGGGGGGGGAGAGCTCGAGGGTGGCGAGTCGCCATCTCCAACGAAGGCGCCGACATTGGCAGGCAGTTTAGTTGTGACTTCTGGGCGCATTCTCCTCAACTCATCAGGGGGGG
>Ga0307985_10001358_pt1 | contig 13795 bp, 9 predicted proteins | sample EllFjometageno80_FD_203155 | JGI IMG/M metagenome (GOLD analysis project Ga0307985, IMG submission 203155) | Marine microbial communities from Ellis Fjord, Antarctic Ocean - #80 | ecosystem: Environmental > Aquatic > Marine > Unclassified | place: Southern Ocean | collected 2014-10-09 | reverse complement strand
CTGTTACCACTTTGATCTTCATCACCAATCTGAGCATAACGAACATGGTATTTGTTTGAGTTAGCTATAACTGTTATTGCATATTCAACACCATCTTGTAAGTATACAGGAGATGGGAATGTGAATGTAGTTGCAGCCGATGTACTAACAGCACTTGGATTAAGTGTTACGTCTGAGAATGGAACAACAACCTGAGTTGGGAATCCATTAACCATTTCACGTATCTGTACTTGTACTGGTATAGCATCATCTTTCGTAGTAAAGTTAAGAGCCACTGAAGTAATGAATGCAGCCTTGTCTAGTAAGATAGACTGAGCAAGTGGGTCACCCCAATTAACTCTTCGTCCTGTATCTCTGCTCGCTCCAGTTGTTTGATTACCAGCAGAAGTTTTCTGAATGAATGGAGTTCTTGTTGAAATAATAACATTCTCTCTCGTTTCAATTAAACCCGCAGCTGTATACATTGCGGTAGCAGATGTAGTAGTTGTCTCATCATCATTAGTAGATGATTGAGTTAATTTAAATTCTTTTTCACCTGTAGGGAAATTGAGTGCACTATTATTAGGTATTAAGAATGTGCCCGACACAGTACCATTTGCATCAGTCGTTAGAGTGGATGCTGTACCTGGATGAGCAGTGACCGTATTAATACCAACTAAAGGTGTATATGAATGACTTCCGCTTTTAACGTAGTCTGCCACAGAAGTTCCATCAAAGAATGCATAAACTTGTACACCAGGTTTTAATCGCTTAGCTTCAAATGCAACTAGTCTTGTTCTCATGAATGGAACAAAGTTAACTTCAACAATACGATCGCCAATGCTAAATCTAGATGTTACAACTTCTATAGTTTGTTTAATGCCTGAACGTGTAGATGTTCCAGTCTCAAAAAGACCGTTAGTCCTGCCGCCAACACCACGCCATTCATGTCCGGTCCAGTTAGTTGACCATTCACCCCACACAGTACCTACCTGAGGCTGTAGGTTTGCCACCATCGCATCGAATTCACCGTCGTTATTGATTACTACCTCTGGTCGTCTATCAATATCACGCCATTCATCAGTAGAAGGAGTAAGCGTCATGCCACCCGTCCAGTTGAATACATCATAAGGATTAACATTAATTTGTCCAGAGTACTGACCTTGTGTTATCATGGCAGTAGAACTATATGGCAATGTTATTAAGTCACCAGTTTTTTGTGTAGTAGATGTAGCCGCATGATAATCTAACTCAGCATTACCTTGAGCAAATGGGGCTCTTAACTCACGATTTTGAATATCAACTGAAGCTCTATATTCAGAAGAGTTAGACCGTGACATCCTTGTAGATGCAAAAGCATCCACTAAGTACCCTGACTTCCATCTTGCATTATTCGATGCATCTAATACTTGTGTATTCTGTGCTTCAGCTTCTAAGAATGAAAGAACAGAATAGTATTCTATTTGATTAATTCGTTTTTCAATTTGACCAATATCACGCATAGTATATCTACGTTGATCAATAAAGTCAATTGTTACTTCAGCTGCATTGAGTGTATACGCAGGAATAGTCATTGTATACAGATGCATTGCGTCAGACGGAATATTAGATGCAGCAGGATATCGTGATGGAACACCACCTGAAATACCAAATACTCCTGAAGAATCTAAATAAACTTTGTCGATTCGTGGTAAGTAAAATTGAACATCAGTTGAAAATTGTGAGAATCTTGAAGGAGCAACTGCAACAACAGCACCTGTTCCAGTAAAGTTACCGCCAGTATCATCAATACGTGGTCTAAAGTCAACAGCACTTCTTAATTCTATATCACCTACCTTAGGAATATCTTCATAATCAATTTGACCTGTGTATGAATCAACCGTAAAGAAGTCACCAACAGAATGAGTGAAGTACTTATATGTAACAGTAAGATCCACTGCTGCAGTATAATTTGATGTGGTCTTTAATTTAATACGACCAACATCATAGTAATCATCTCGTTGACCATTGTCTAAATCAAAGTGAGATGTTACATTAGCAGAACCTGTAGTTTCAACGACCGATACTAAAGTATGCACATCGGCATGACCAAGTGCCATACCAATACCCGTATAGTCAGGGGAGCTAGAAGCAACAAATGCTACCGCAGTATTTCCACTTAAAACTTTACCTTTATGAACACCCTCTCTTGTCATCGGTGCAATCAATCTTACTACTTTGCCGTTTATAGCTGATAAGCCAGTAATCGTTGCGGTTCCTGCAGTTGCTGTATTGATATTTGCTGTATTAACTATTTCACCACCAACAGTATCATCGGTATCATTTATTAAGATCCAGTTTGAGTTGTTAGCTTTTGAACCAAACGATTCATCAGTAACTGTCGTGGTGAATGATACTGAACCACCAGTTACAACAGCAGCAGCAGTAAGTATACGGTTAGTTTCAAACCTATGATTATAATCTGGAGTAGAACCATCAGTAATTGTATTAAGTGTTTTAATTCTTGTGTATGGTAATGGATATATTAATGAATCAGGTCCAATGTTATATCCTGTAGATGTACCAGGATCTGCAACCACCGCTGTAAAATCTGTTGCTGGAGTAGTGCCATCTTTATCATCTAGTGTAATAGCGCCAGTCATTGTGCCAGTGAAATCAAAGATATGAATTCTGTATCGAGATGCAGTTGTTGCACCATTACCACTCACGCGTTCAACTGATCGAGCTCTTGCAGTACCAATTTCTGTACCACCGGAATTCTCAATACTAAATCTACCGAATGTAGTAATGTCTGGGGTTCCGACAAGAGATGTAACTTCAATATAGTTATTGTGAGTTATCTCTACACGTTTATTTGTAACCCTCTCGGATGTTCTTGCTTTATCAAAGTGTACATTAGTTGTTCCTAATGTCTGTATCTCATAACCTCTTACATAAGCTTTAGAAGGCTCAATGGCAAGTGTTAGTTTAGTTGCATCAGGACTTGCTGCAGTGTGTGCTTTAACAAGTGCTTTGAATGGATTAACATAGTAGTTACCAGATTCATCGAATGTTCTACGAGCTAGCTCATCAGCTAAATGATTATAATCAGCTGTCCGTGCATTTTTTGTAACAACACCTGATTCTAATCGAGCGATAAGAACAAAGTTGCCTGAGTTAGCATTGACTGCTTGAGTACTAAGTACCGCTGTAATAGAATAACGATGTGCTCCTGGAGCTGATTCGTTAGGTGTTCCTGTAGCATTATCATTTAGTGATGTATCGCTACCTGGACCAACAAGGATTTCAGTAACAAGTAAACCAATGTCAAATGACACGTTTGATGTATACTTAGATAATACAATTGTTTTAGCTTTTGCTACAACAAAATGTTTCTTGATATAATAAATACCATCTTCAATAGATACGATTGAACCAAAACCTATTGGAGTATTTCCAGCAGCATCATTAGTACTAGCTATTGTAGCCGTCTTACTTCCAGTGGCTGTTAACGCTCCGCCAGCAGTAAATACGTTACCAGATATATATTGTACCCAAATTGTTATGGAGTCTGAGCCAGTTGCTAAGGTAGCATGAATAACTTTACCAACAACATTAGTGGTAGTTTCAGTAAATTCAGTACCAACTAATTCTGCAACAGTATCATTATTAGCATGAACGGCGGATAGTCTTACATAATCAATTTTATTATGGAGATGCACAGAGCCAGGAACAACAACAGAACCATCTTTAAATGTGTGATCTCCCATAGAAGATACTTGATTTTGGAGTACTGTTTGAAGCTGAGTTAACTCTCGTGCTTGTATTGCCTTACCGGGTCTGAATAATATCCTTTGATACTTTTCTTTAGGACTCAGTCCGTCCGCTCCTGCGGTTGTGAAGTCATCCCAATATGGTTCTACGTTAAATGCTATTGCCATTTTTCTATCCTATTTAAAATGCGATTACTAATCTTACTGTTTCAACTTGTCCATCAGCTCTTGTTGTTGCTGTTCTATTCTCTACAAACATAACATCACCTGATTGATGATTAATTAAAGGACCTGCTTGTGCCGTAACATCTGTGCCTGCAACTGAAGTACCATCCACACGAACATTATCTGTTGCGTGATTGAATACACCAAAGCCCGTAGCTTCGTTTTGAATATAACTTATTACACCGCCAGTATGTTCAACAACCATACCTTTGGCTCCCGTCACAGTGCCTTCAATAATTTGATCTGCAGTAAATGCATTTCCAGCAACTGTTAAGCTTGAACATGTATTGTATGCGTTAGCACTTGCGATTGCACCAACAGTACCTGTACCAGTACTTGTCACCGCGATTGCTTTAAATACCGTACCAACAACGTAATCAGCTGGAGCACCCGCTGTTGCCCAGTTTGCCGCTGAGCTATTACCTAATGTTAAGATTTTATAAAATTGTCCGATGACCATTGATGCAGCACCAGAGATAGCGGCTGAGTTAGCGGCTAAAGTAGTTGGGTTCTTAATAAGAGATAATTGTCTAAAGTCATTTGAATCTGGAATAGTAGATGACTCATCACCAGTAAATGCTTTATTAACTGTTACATAGTGAGAGCGAAGATCGTTAGTAGGGTTTGCACCATATCCACCGACTGGACCAATCACTGGTCTTACCGCACCACCAGAACCACCAGCTGTACTTAATGCAACAGTGGCATGAGTATATCCTGTACCAACATTAGTCATTGTGATACCTGTAATCACACCGCCTGTTAGACTTGCTGTAGCAGTAGCACTTGAACCATCACCTACGATTGTAACAGTTGGTATACTTGTATATCCTGTACCACCCGTTGTAATCTTTAAGTTATAGATTGCACCATCAACTGCGTTACTTTGAACACTCCATTGATTTGTCAATGCAGTATCAGCACCTGCCGCTGGAGCTGCCTTGAGGTTTCTAACTGGGATGAAAGAAGACGTCAAGAATTTTGTTACATCAGCTGTTGGTACAGTGTACATATATTTCCATATGTAACCATCTGTACCAGAGTGATCAATAACACCAGAAGTCTGCACACCAATAACGTCGGGGTTAGTTGAACTTGCCCCTGTGCCCACTTTCAAACACAAGTATACATTGTTGTTAGCTGAGATAACAAAGTAAACTTTACTTTCGATATTTGTATCTTGGTCATCATACTCTGCATAAGTTGTACCAGACACCCATAAGTTTCTTGGTGAACTATGTACAATATCTGTAGCATCGATTTTCTTCATGGCAAACATGTTTTCCCATAAAGTATGTGATGTGTAGTCATTCTCGTATGGCGTTGTTGGAGTAGTGTCGTCTGCCCAAGCATTCGGCCTTCCCAGTGCCATATAGAATTGGTTATCTGCTAAACTAGTAACGAACTTATTCGTTGTGTCTAGTCTAAATTTACTCGTGATTATTGCTGCCATATCTTTTCCTTTATGTTATAACGAGTGAACTAGCGCCACCCATTCCAAATTGTGTACTTATATTGTTATTTATACTATCCTGCACGGTCCAATGAGATAAATCTGAGATTGGACCTAAATATCTAAACTTCATATTATCCCAATGGTTCTGCATACCTATCTTCTTAAATTGTGAACTACCATTTGTAAAGTGAGTATACGATTTCTCTAATATGTGAGTATTAAATTGAACCGGTCCGACTTGGAATGCGCCTATGTTAATATTTATAAAGCCTGCTGGGATCAACCATCCAGGTTGTACCATTGTATTTTTTGAAGTCAACAGTTGTACAAAGATTAAAATCTCACCGAAGAATATAAATCCAGCGGGGTGAACCAATCGTGTGAATGCATTCTTCCAATCTGCAATATTCTTACCAGTCTTTAGAACATATGAAAACTTTTGGTAATAGTAAGAGTCTTGTATACGTTTTTCTGTTTGTGATAAGAAACCATTTGCTGATGCAAACAATCCTTTAGGATATGTTTTAACCACATCACCATTAGCTAATGCAATAGTGAAGTTCAACTTATACTTTGTCGTAGTATCTGAATAGATTGCCTCAGTGTAATCTGTACCCGGAGTTTTATATACATCATTAACAAATACCACATCGTCATCAAAGAATAATGGTTGCATTGCATCATTATTTCCGCTAACAACCGTAGGCGTACCACTCACTGTAATAGTATTCCAAGGAGTATAGTTACCTTGATTTGCTATAATGTCAGTTACTTGGTCGGTCCAGATGCCATCCGATGGGCTTAACAAATCTGTAAAAGGAAAGTATGTCTCTACATCATCATCATAGATTGTTCTAAAGAATGATGTGATGGATTCAGGTGTTCCCCTACTTCTATAAAATTCAATAAGATGTTTGTAGAAAGTTCTTGGGTCAGTGGCAAAGTCTCTCGGCACCGCAATACCAATTTCATTCTGAAGCTCTGTAAGCAATGCTTCTTCTACATGATCAATGTCCCTTTGTATATCAAGAGAGTTTAAATAAAACCCAGACTTATTCGAACGTTCTAAATATAACGCGTATACCTTAATAAACTCAACTAAGTCTGGATACGTTGAAGCAACGTGCTCAGGTATTAAGTCATTAACATACGATGATATATTATATTTACCAAGGTTTGACATTAGTTTCTCACTGTTGTGTAATTGATACCAGCAGTTACACCACCAGTTGCCATTGTATCTATCTCACCAGTAATTGATGCCGTAGATGTATTGATAGTTAGTAGTTCATTTCTTGTAGGTGACACATCAGAAGATGCTGGTTTAACCGTGACATCAATTGTAGCTTGTCCAGTAGGCAATGCAGTTGGATTAAATGAGTTAAGAGTAACTGTACCCGTCTCTTCATTCACTTCACCCACGTTTGTATCATATACTAAATTAGATGCGTCAACTATTTGAATAATTCGTGTATTACTTGAAGTATCATAGAAGTCTTTTAACATACATTGTACACCAGAAAATGTAAACATTGTTGATGTTACATAAGAACCAAGAGCAGAAGTAGTACCATCTAAATCAGTAAGAGATTGATTGAATGCGAGCTCGTATTTCTTCGCTGTACCAAGAGTAGGTACAATCTTTTTCGTCATCTTAATACGTGTGATGTTAGATAGAACAGCAATGCTCGTGTCATCAATAGTTTTCAAAACGTTTGAGTCTCTGTATACACCACCAAAACTCTTTAAGGTATCGTTATTATATGAGATAAGTGCATTCCTTATTGAAGTTGCAAGACCGCTTGCTGTAACCGTGGCAAGGTTAGGGTTAAACTTAAAGAAAATCTCTAAATCAATATACGTATACTCAGGGTCAATAAGAACAGGAGTAATACTTACAACGTTTTTAGGTTTAAGAATATTTGTTTTAATTGTTTCTTTTTGTTGAGCAGTGAGTACCTCGGCTGATAAAGGTTTAATACTAATATACACCTTACCATAATCAGGGATAGGGTTATCTTCTCCACCCCATACCGCAACAGCTTCAACATCAGCGAATTCGTTTTTAATAATTGTTTTATAGTCATCAGGAGTAACAGCTCTGTTTTGAGAAACATATGCAAGAGGTGCATTAAATTTAATTGCCTCTTTAGTTTCTCTCGCTGCACCACCTGTAGCTTTAGTCACAAGTGTTACTGTTTCATCAGTGTTACCATTCAATGAATCGGTCATGGTAAACACGGTGGCACCATTCACGTCAACACCTGATGTAATTGTAGAGTACTCAATTTTAACTGAGTTTCCATTTCCAGGTCTCCTACCAACAATGTTATCACCAAATTTAACTTCGTAATAACCATCTCTTCCTTCTTCTAAAAAGAATACTTCAGATGAGCCATCTAGGTTTACAATATTACTATTCAATGCATAAACTTTAGATGCAGATGTAGAAGCCGAATCGGTAATAGTGACTGTAATAGATTTAGTGTTTACATTCTTAGCAGGAATTATATATGATTCAAACGTATTATTTTGATATGAATACGTTACACTTGATAGTGTACCTTGCTCAATTGCAACATTAGAAAAGTTCCAGCCAGAAGCAAAGTTAATCGTAGATGTTATACTAGCAAACATTGGATATGTGACACCATCAATAGTAGTAGAGAATTTAGTCCCCCTTGGCATAGTTAAAGGAAGTGCTACATTACTTCCATCATGATTCCATAAAGGTGTTGCTGTTGTGTCATAATTCATTTTAACATTTATATAAGCAACAGATGGAGCGATAGACCTTGGAGTGTATCCTAATAGTTTAGCATGAGATACCACAGAAGACCTAAGCTGAGCGGTATCAAGAAAGGTTTCATTCAATGCAAAGTTTGCATTCATTGAATTGACGTGGGTGATATATGCCAGTACATCAATGATGGTAGACATGGCGGAGCCATCATAGTTATAGTCATTAAAGGTAGTATCTGTTGCCTTCATGTATGCAACTAGGTTACCCTTGATTTGGTCAAAGTCTAATTCACTTGCTGAAATTCTGCGTTCGATTGCCATTATCGTAATCTCTCTATTGTGGTAGCTATATCAATGATTTCATTCGTTGATTTAACTCTACCGGTTACTGTTATTCTTACTTCGTTTTCATCGGCTCTTGCCTGAATGTTTGTATTAAGTACTTCTATTCTTGGTTCGTAATTTTTTAAAGCAACGTTAATAGAAGTAGACATATTCGCCGCTGTTACTTGGTTTAGGTTTTCAAAGAGGTATGATCTTAGGTTCGCGCCGAAGTCATAATTGAATGGTCGTTCACCATTATTTGTGCGTAGAATATTAAGACAGCTTTGAATTACCGCAGCATTGTTCTTCTTTATTCCAACGTCATTTGTATTAGGATTTTGCTTAAAAGTAAAATCTAAATCTTTGTATGTTTCTTGTCGTGCGATTGTAGCCATATATCTATTTATACCTAATTAGGTATACCTGTTTGAGTAATTGGAGAATGAGTTTCATCATGGTCATGACCATCAAGTAAAACCGGAGTTCTAGATGAGCTCTGAGCACTAGTAGTAGTTGTTTCATTAACTGTTAAGTTACCTTTCACTAATACATTAGCATCTAATACAACTCTCTTCGTTGTATCATTTGTTTTTAATGTTATATCACCAAATGCGTCTGCAGCAATATTACCAGTAACAGATGTAGTAAGATTACCTCCTACAGCAATATCAGCATGACCACTCACAATAATTCTTACATCTCCATAGACTTCCAGTGTATCATGACCTACAACTAATCTATAGTTATCTCTTACAATCGTTTCATTCTTTGAACCATTAGCAATGATTTCATATTGAGTGCCACTCATATGTCTTTCCATGATACGTTCATGACTTGGAGTGTCATCGTATTCTTTTACATGGCCACTCTCTGTTTCCATAACATTATTGTATGGATATACTGGTTGATATCCACTTACTGGTTGATATCCGCCAGCAGGTTCTCCTGCATTAGGATCGGCTTCACCTCTCACTCTTACATTGTTATCTTCTACCCCATCTGTTTTTGTGGGTAATGAACCTTGTATTAAAAATTCTTGTTGAGCTGAATCTAAAAATATACCTACAACCAACGTTCCAATTTGTAAGTTTACACTTTGGCCATGCCCAAACTGTGCAGGAGTATTTGCTGGCATTAATGCCATAGACCATGACAAATCTTTTGTTTCTATATTATCATGAAGATCATATACTTTAACTTTAGCTCGACCAAGCTTTTTTGTATCATTAATATCTACTACTTTTCCAAAAAATATCATTCTCTTATTAATCCTATATCTTGTGCATAGTCAAACTCACCGTCATCCATTATAAATCTATGATTAATATTAGCAATTATATAATTATTATCATCTGTTTTTGTGCTAGAAATATTACTACCTCCTTGATCAAGTCCTACAGTGAATCCAGCGCTAAGGCCTGGAACTGCCACTACATTTAAGACATTCATATATTGACCGTATGATCTCTTTCTTTGATTGTTTACTGCAAAACTGGATGGTTCAAACCCAAGAGAAAATAATGATTTCACATTATCATCATACAAATTATCTGATGTTTTATATACTGTTACAGGCACATCGGTACGTTCATTAACTTCAAATTTCTTTATTGCAGTTTCATCCAAGTGTATTTGTTGTATTTTATTTCCCCAATTCCCATCAGCAAGCTTTTTAGTAAAATTCATATAATACTCACTTAATTCAAAAGAAGCGGATGTACCCACCATATCTTCACCAGACAAACCGTCAGAACCTTCTGAAGTGCCCGCAAGCCGTTGTGTTAAATTAAATATTTCTTTATCATCCCCAAAAAAATAATTTTCTGACATATCCCATAAAGAAGTTAATCGTGTAAACCCTTGGTCATAAAGTCTTTGATATAAACAAAGACCTGAATTATTAGTATCATATGCTTTTGATACAACATGGTTTATTGCAGACCCAGCCTTAATATTAGGAACAACGTATCTCCCTTTAGTATCTGCTCTGCTATCAATTTGTAATAAAGCATTGCCCTTATTACTTTCTAAAAATAGTTTATCTACTATAAGGTCACTAGTTCCAGAATAAACACTATTAATTATAGTTAATTGATCATTCATTGCTGTATAAGAAATAAAATGAATGGTATAAACTTTACCAAGCTTTTCAATTTTCATATTACTAACACCATTACCGTAAAACACATTATTACATAATGTATTTAAGTATTCAAATTGAATTTGAATTGGTGGTTGTGTTGTATGAATAAAAGTATCATAAAAATTTATATTATCTTGTACAGTAAAACTTCCTCTTAAATAACCTTTTATGGATTCAAATATAGTCATGTTTAAAACCATGGCTGATAAGTCCTGGTTATTTACGTTTACTATTAAAGATTCTAGTTTAAGCATTTTGCATTGTCTTAATAAATTGTCTTGCTACATCTCTAATTAACGATGGCTTAATCACTTTAATATTCCTGTTCTGTTCTGTGATAGCAGATTCATAATCGATATAGCTGTATGCACTTGTTCCGGCAACACGTCTTGGTACCCACTCTCCAGTAGAATCATCTGTATGATGATGAGGGGCATAAGCTTGAGACTTAATAAAATTACATGCTACATTATCTTGGGATTCTCCACCACTAATAGTTTCACCGGTTACAGTAAATGTACCTGTTGTTTTTTGTATAACAATATAACCCATATTAACATGGACCTCTTTTACAATACCAGTTGCTCCACTGATACCACCTGTAACAGTTTCTCCAATTGTAAATTTATTATTTAAACTGATACTAGTGTCAGCTGCAAGGTATTGATATTTGTTTAGACAGTATTCTATTAATTGACCGTACTTCATCGGCCAATCATCCCATATATTTTTTATTTGTGGATTAAGCAATAAGAATGTCCAATGATAGGTGCTTGTACCATATAACCGTTGACTTAAATGGTCTGGTCTTTCGCCATCTTGGACTTCAGTTGTTTCATAAAATCCAGCGTTATTAATTAATGCATCAGATACCTTAGCTTTCGCCGTTAGATTTTTCATTACATCTAGATTACCTGACCCATCTATATCTATAGTTACATTTGTTATATTTCTAAAATACATATTAGTACCCGTCCTCTACGTCTTTTGCATAAATTGGTATAATCTCTTTAAGCGTTACTGCCAAACCTATTTCAACTGGAGCATTATTTTGCTTAAAGAATGAAGAATTATTTGGATTGTATGTAACATTAACTGATTCAATATAGCATGGTGGTAATTGTATCATTGCAACATCCTTTTTACCTCCCCCATGAAATGATGTAACAACATGGTCGGGTACTGTTACTAGGGTGGCACTATTTTTATTAGCATGAGCAGACTTTCTAAAAAACTTAATAAGACCCGCGGCTTGTTTTGATTCATTTTCTGAGTCGGGTAATATTATCCAAGCAAATGAGAAGCTTCTTAATGCAGTATTTTGATATCTTAAAAGTTCATTCGGATTCATAATTTTGCCGGTAGCTTTTTGAATTTCTGTGCTTAAAATACCACCAATACTGCCACCTAATACTGTTGACACCAATGCAGGTACTGCAGGAATCATTCCTATGGCCGCACCTGCAAGGGCAAGCACAGCGGGGTCAGTGAGTACCGTTGGGTTTAGTATGTCAGTCTTACCATCGGTCAATCCTTCAAGGGCTGCCCCTAATTTTCTAGTGTCTTCATTATATCCCATGCTATCATTTATTTGAATATCTGTAGGCATGTATAAGGCAATAGAACCAGTGTAATCACGCTTAGCGTGACCTGCTACATTTTTAACAAATTGTTTTATATGGGATAAAACACCTTCCGCCGATTCTTTGACAGCAGCTGCATTCACTTTAGCCTGTTCTTTCTTGTCTTCCATATCGGTGATTGTAACATTTTGTTTCATTTTCATCAAAGGAGCAATGACTTCCGCTTGTGATTGGTGTCTAAGCATCGATGCTGATTCATCTATTTTCATAAACTCAAAAAGCATAAATGGTTCATGTGTCATACCGGATATTGTACTCATTCGCTCTACCGCATACTCACTTGACTGATGACTATTAAAATTTATGTCATCCATCATTGTGTCATTACCGACAGTTTCTGGATATTTCCAATGTTGAAATCCGTCATACCTATGACTTCCTCGCATTGTTTTATTGCCCAATGACCCTGCTTCTGCGCCGTGTCCTTCTTCGAATGCCATAATTTGTTCCTTTTACTTGTATAATACTTATTTATACAGATTATATAAATAGTTGTATGAAAAAAACATATTCAGGTAAATGGAAGCCGAAGCATCCTGAGAAATATAATGGTGATGTCAATAAGATACATTATAGATCTTTGTGGGAAAGGAATGCATTCCGGCATTTAGATGATGCAACGTGGGTTAAGTGGTGGCAAAGTGAGGAGACTGTTATACCATACATCTGCTCAACAGACCGTAAGCCTCATAGATATTTTATTGATCTTACCATACGAACCAAGTCTGGTCGCACGCTGGTGGTTGAAATTAAGCCTCACGCTCAAACCCTACCGCCTAAACGTAAGAAGCTTAATGAAGCATTAACCTATATGAAGAACACATCTAAGTGGGAATACGCAAGAAAGTATTGTGATGCTCGTGGTTATGAGTTTCAAATATGGACTGAACATGAATTAGAGGCTATGGGCGTAAGAACAATGACAGTTGGATTTAAAGCGAGTAAAACAAAGACTGGTAAGAGAATATGGAAAACCTTAACTAAGCGTAAGAAAAAGGTATAAATATAGTTATGAATATTAATAGAGATACCAATGGCTAGTTTATTTGACAAGTTAGAATCAGAAGCATTCCGTAAAGGTATAACAGCCAGAACTAAAGAAGCCAACACTTGGTTTCAGAAGAGGGTTCAGAAGCTTGGTCCGCAAACGGTGGCCATTCTTAAAGATGATAGATTAACATCTAGAGGTGGTGCTAAATCAGGGGAGATGGTGATGTACACCTATGACCCGAAGCTTAAGAAAACATTACCTTACTATGATACATTCCCTTTAACGATTGTTGTTGGTCCAGCTAAAGGTGGTTTTTATGGTATTAACTTACACTATCTACCACCCAAAATCCGCGCAATCTTTTTAGACAAGTTAAATGATGTAGCAACTAACCAAAAGTTTAATGCAACAACCAAATTTAAGATTACATATGCATTATTAAAAGCGACAAAGAACTATAAATACTTTAAACCGTGTTTCAAGCATTACCTTACAAAAGGTGTGACTTCGAAGATTATGAAGGTGTCCGCTTCAGAATGG
>Ga0307985_10001357_pt1 | contig 13799 bp, 14 predicted proteins | sample EllFjometageno80_FD_203155 | JGI IMG/M metagenome (GOLD analysis project Ga0307985, IMG submission 203155) | Marine microbial communities from Ellis Fjord, Antarctic Ocean - #80 | ecosystem: Environmental > Aquatic > Marine > Unclassified | place: Southern Ocean | collected 2014-10-09 | reverse complement strand
TGTTTTATCCTGATTGTAATGTGGCCAAAACACAGGTGAAAGCTGAAGTTGAGCAGGTTAAGTTTATAGCAAGTGGAAAGGAAATATTGGATGAAGGCTGGCGCGTACTTTTTACTAAGGAGAGTAAAAAAACAGACGAAGAGGAAAACAAAGAAGAGGAAGAGCACATTCTTCCTTCATTTATTATTGGTGAGAAAGGCGCTCATCTACCCTCCTTCTTAGAGAAAACGACTAAAGCACCGAACAACCATACTGAGGCATCCTTGCTTCGAGCCATGGAAACTGCTGGAAAACAAGTAGAAGATGATGAGTTGCGAGACCTGATGAAAGCCAACGGTATTGGAAGGCCTTCAACTAGGGCGAATATCATTGAGACTTTATTCAGAAGGAAATACGCTATCAGGAAGAAAAAACAGGTGATTCCAACCGAAATGGGTATTCAATTGATCAATACCATTCAAAACAAAATGCTCAAGTCAGCAGAGCTTACCGGACAATGGGAGAAACAACTCAAAGAAATTGAGCAAGGAGGATACAGTGCCAAACAGTTCATTTTCAATATGAAAAAGATGGTAGACGACTTAGTTTATGAAGTCCGATCCGAAACCGGTAAACCAAGACTTTCAACAGTAACTGAAAAACCAGCTAAAAAGGTAGCCCCTAAACCTGGTCTAGTCGGTACTCAATGTCCAAAATGCAAGGACGGCAGAATCATCAAAGGCCAAACGAGCTATGGTTGTCATCAGTACAAAGCAGGTTGCGATTTTCGAGTGCCTTTTATGTTCATGGACAAGAAACTAACAGAAAAGCAGGTTCAGCGATTGATAGAAAAAAAAGCCACCACCAAAATCAAAGGCTTTGTATTGGAAGGAGAAAAGGTGGACGGGATTTTAAAACTCAATGCTACAATGGCCATTGAATTTAAAAACAAGACAGTCCCTCCTGTTAAACCAAAAAATGACATGCCACCTTGCCCAAAATGTGGGAAAGGAACTGTGATCAAAGGACAAACTGCCTATGGCTGTTCACAGTGGAAGGCTGGCTGTGACTTTAGATTTGCCTTCAATGACATCAAAACCAAAGCAAATGGGCGTGATTTAACCAAGGAATTGGTGTTAGAAATAATCAAGGGTTAATAGGATTGCAGAAAAGGGCTTAGATTTCCTTCTAAAAACGAGTATATAATACTTTAACTTTAGACCAATTAAATAAAAACAATACATGAGTTCAGCGGCCATAGCAACATCAAGATCCTTATTGAATACCAAAGACTTCGGAATACTTTCAACCTTGTCTGTAAAATTGGGTGGATTCCCATTTGGTTCTGTGGTTCCTTATTGCCTTGATGAAAATGGAATGGTAGTAATACTTATCTCTACCATAGCGCAGCATACAAAGAACATTATTGAGGATGACCGCTGTTCCATGACAGTCATTAATGAAGCTGATGATGTACAAGCAAATGGAAGACTCTGTATCATTGGTCATATGGAAAGCCTTCTTGAAAATGACGCGGATGTTAAAGAAAGGTATTATCGGCATTTCCCAAAATCTAGGGAGTATAGCAATACGCATAATTTTTCCTTTTATCGCCTTCGCCCAATATCGGTGAGGTACATTGGAGGTTTTGGTGCGATCCATTGGTTCGAGCCTTCTGAGTTTTTAATCAACAATCCTTTTCATGGTAAAGAAGAAGACAAGGTGATCAATCATATGAATGATGACCATCATGACTCCTTGATAAGCTATTGCGAGGTTTACAAAAAAATGATCATCTCCCCTGATGATAGCATCCGCATGGTTGGAATTGATACCATGGGATTTGATGCTTTTGTAAATGATAAGAAGGTCCGGTTCGATTTTGAGCTGCCTGTGCAAAATGCCCAAGAAGCGAGAGAAGCATTAGTGACGCTCTCCAAAGGTGCTATATAAAAAGTAACATTTTCATGACCCTTCTTGTATTGTCTCTAACAAAGGTGAAAAGATCTCTCCACGTTGTTACGAGATGACATCTCGCTACCACAAGAGTAGGTCATTCCGTATTGAAAAGGAGGAATTTTTTCACCTCTGAAATTCCCCTCCCAATTTCTTGTCAATTTCACTTTGCCTTATTTACATTAATGAAAAGATCTTCAGAAGGTTAAATCAGAAAGTCTTTTTATCTTCTGAACAAAATATACCCCAAGAGTGAATTAAAAGCTCGCTTAGTAATACTTTATTAATGATCAACTTCCTACGAAAAATAAGACGAAACATGCTAAATGAAGGTAAAACCAGCAAATACATACTTTATGCGTTGGGTGAAATATCCCTTGTAGTCATAGGGATTTTAATTGCCTTAGAGCTCAACACTCGCAAAGAAGAAAGTAAATTAGCCGATCAAAAAACTAACTACCTCAAAAGGCTATTGTCAGACAATCAGCAAGACTTAAGGCCATTTTCAGAATACATCAATGGTTTTGAAAAAGGCCAAAACGCAGTAGTCGCATTATCTACTGCATTAAACAATCCCTCAAAAGATGCTGTGCTGGTTCAAGCTGCTATGGATTACTAAAAGTCTGCAACCGGATTCCCTCTGTTTCCTATGTCTAAATCAACATTTGAGGATTTATCAAGTACGGGTAACTTGACCGTAATTAAGAATAGCCAACTCCGAGATAAAATTGTGCAACATTACGGCCATCTTGAAAATATGCAAGAAAGGATTCGTTTACCTACCGAGTGGGTTTTACCATTAGATGGCCCATTCTACTTAAAAAATCATGCTATGATGTTAGATTCATCCGTTGTATTCCTCTACCCAAAGGAGGGCTATAAGACTTTAGCAAAGGCTATAAGGCAAAACAAAATAGATTTCATTGACAACAGCGCTGCCCATTATTGGGTCAATACAGATGCTATGGAAAGGTTTCAAGAGTCGAAAGAACTCGCATCTATTTTAATAAATGCCTTGGAAGAAGAGTTAAATAAAAATTAATCATTCAAATCCATCTTGTTAACAACCGTACTCCCCGTGTTGCTTTCTATTCCACCCTCAAAGTCTCCGCTGGATTCATCCTTTGCACTTTCATTACTTGAGATTTAATCGTCAACCAAGCTATCACAATAAGAATCAATGCTGCCAAGAGTAATGTCAGTATTCCAATGGATTCATGATAGCCGTAGGCAGAGTCCAGCAGTTTATTAATGATTACGATCGCTAATCCGCTTCCTAATACTATAGCTACCCCCATAATTAAGATAAACTTCTTATAGACTTCTTTACCGATTTGGATCCCTGTGGCACCTAAAATCTTCTTAATACCAAAATCCTTGATATGAGAGGTAATACTCAAAGACACTAATCCAAAGAGCCCCATTGCAGAAAGAATAACAGCCAAAGAAGCGGTAAAAAGCATCACATTACTAATTCCGCGAACATCTTCAAAATGAAATTCAAATACTTCAGACTGCAACATGCTTTCATAATCATGGTCTACAATAACATCATCCCATGTTTTTTCAATTGCCGCTTGCATTGCTAGGGCAGTACCTTTCTGCACCTGAATCGTCATATGCGTCATCAAAGAATCTGGGATTGCCTTGACCACAGCGGGGCCAATTGCATCACTAAATTCGTGAAAATGAAAATCTTCCAACACACCAACAATTTGTACAGCATTACCCTCAATTGTAATTGATGCTTCTAATGGGTTTTCTAATCCAAAACGATCTATAAAGGTCTGATTAATCAATACACTGCTTGTTTCATCACTCTTCAAGTCTTCTTGGAAGTACCTTCCTTCACTTAATTTGAGTTGGAGCAATTCAGCATAATTCAAATCTCCTTCGATTAATTTCACAGAAATAGTTTCATTGTTTAAAATCACCTTTCTCGGACAATTCCACTCTCCTACTATGCCTTTACTTCCTGCTATCTCTACTACACCGGATTGCTGTATTAATTCATTCTTCAACAGTGAATAATACTTGTTATTTGGAATGTTGAGCACCACCTTATCATTTTTATCATAGCCCCAGGACCTTGATTCATTGACTTGGTTGGTACGGACGAACATTATACCAGCGACAATGGTAACAATAGCTAGGACAAACTGGAAGGTGAGCAGTACACTTATAAACCTGCGTTTCTTCCCCGTCTTAAGGTTACCGCGAAAAATCGTAACGGGTTTAAACTTTGATATATAAAATGCAGGATAAGCACCAGACACCATAGTGATAAAGAAAAGCAAGGCTGCAAGAAACAGCCATAGATTGCGATGATTCAGTAAGTCTAATGTGATGCTGTTACCTGATAATTTATTGAACTCTGGAAGAAAAAACACAGCTCCTAGCAAGCATCCTATAAAAATCGATATCAAACAAAGAATTAGGTTTTCGGTTAAGAATTGAACGATTAACTGTCCTCTTCTACCACCAATAACTTTCCGAACTCCAATTTCTTTCATGCGCTTGGTCGCCATGAGGGTTGCAATATTCACATAGTTAAAGGTGGACAAGATCAACATGAATAAACCAATAGATGCAATGAGCACCATTGGCTCCATCGGAATCTGTGAGCCCAACCCTTCAATTACGGTATCAGAATTTCTTGCCATTGTTGTTAATGGTTGAAGTCCAATTTCATCATACTTCCTGTCCAATTGATAACCTTGTTGAACACTTGATAAAACGTTTAAATTTGATGTCAACGCCTTGATGTCTGTGCCCTCAACCGCTTGCACAAACACATGGGATTTCATGGATTCCGGTGCCTTTCCTTTTCTTACCAGGTCAAAATTCACTAGAATATTTGGCCTCATACTTGAATTTTGCGGAGTTGGCTCCAATACTCCTGCTACCACAAAATCATGTCTTTCACCATTAAATTCCATAGTAATTGTCTTCCCGATTGGATATTCGTCACCGAAATAACGTATTGAAGTAGGGGTTGAAATGGCAATATTGCCGGGCTCCTTCAATAAATATTTTTCCCCATATTTTAATAGAAATGAAAAAACATTGAAATAATTAGTATCTACAAAACATGCTGATGTAGCAAATACGCGGTCTCCCATTTCCACCGATACTGACCTCCGACTGTACCTTACAACATTCTTAATTGCAGGGTAATCTTCCGCCATCAAATCACTTATGCTAACCGACATAAATCCATATTTATTTAGCCCTCCATCCATAAATGCGGTATGGGTACTGAGGTAAATATCATCCCCATTCTTGTGGAAATCATCCCTTACAAAGTTCATTTCAATAAACTTGAATGCTACTAGACAGCAACCAATGGCCATGGACAGGCCTATGACATTGATGGTTGAGTACATTTTTTGTTTCCAAAGATTTCTAAGACCGATTTTAAAGTAATTTTTGAACACAGCGATATTGTTTATTTTTTGATATTGACTATTAGACCTTTTGATATTTGACCATTTAAAAAGGCGTACCACATCCCAGATAAAAGCATTTCTTGCTTTTGCCATTCCCTTTTCTTCCAACCTCCAGAAGAATAGCTCGTGGGCATCTCCTTGCACCTGCTCTCTAACCCTTGGATTACAGTATCAAGCAAGAAAGCAGCTGGCAAATTTGGGTGGTTGTGGATTACCTTTACTCATGCAGAAAATGAATAGTTCGCACTTGAAGGAATTTGACCATATAATTTCTCACGAACAGACCTCACCTCGTCCAGGGTAACTTTTCCAGATGCAGTAAGATGATAAATGCGTTTTCTACGCCCTCCTCTTGTATTAGACGTTCCGCCCATTTCCGATTTGAGAAGGCCCTTGTCTTCAAGGCGATTCATTACCGCATGTACTGCGCTAATGTTCACCTCCCTACCCGTCTGATCTTTGATTTCCTTAAGCACTGAAACACCATAAGCGCCTTCGTACAACAAGCCGACTACAAGTAAAACCAACTCTTCTAACTCTCCGATGTATAATCCTTTCATGAGATTTTAATTACATTTACAAACATAGATCAAATCTATTACATCTATGCTTGTAAAACAAATAGACTCCTGAAGTTTATAGAATGTTACAGGTGAGATTGAATTTTAACTGCAATCATTCTTCGAGCTCCAAATCAAGCAAAAACTTTTAAATTGTCTTATATTCAGGTATTGAAGATATTTCAATCAGATTTGATTGAAATTAAGGTTGAACAAACGAATTAAAACCACTAATTGATACAATCATGGGAAAAGGACAAGACGCAAAGAAAAGTGTTAGAAAAGAAGCCGCATTGACTCCAAAGGAGAAGAAAGCTGCAAAGCGACTTAAGAAACAAGGAAAAGGTTAATCCTTCTTTTGTCTTATTAAAAAGGCACTTAGGCAATTTGAATAAGCCTTGAATTCTGTTGCACTCAAGAAATATTAGTACAAAACGAGTCAGGTTTTAAAAACCTAACTCGTTTGATTCCAGCTACCTACTCCTTCTAATCTGTTGATAAGGAAACACCACCGGAGATTCATTTCCATCCTTGCCTACGGCAGCAACACCGAAGTAGTAATTATCTATTACTATGCCTTCAAGCGTAAATGTGTTCACGCCAGTTACAAACCTTGAATTGTCCCAAGTTGGTGAGGTTGTTAATCTCCAATACAGCTTATACCCCGCAATATTTGGATCGTTTGTTTCTGCCCACTGAAGCACGGTTGAAGGCCTTACAGCCCCTCCTATGCGAACATCGGTAGGTGCTGGAGGTGCTAATGCTAATCCAGCCATTGCAATGGCATTTACTGAGGTCAATTTCTCAGCATACTTAAAGTTCACCCCTTCAACTACATCACCGTACTTTATACCGTTCTCTTCACGGATGTTCTGGTGTTGTCTGTTATAATTTTCATGCGCTTCCATGATTCGAACTCCAGCAAAACCTAAATCATTAAATGGCCTATGATGCCCTCCTCTTCCAAATCTGTCTAACCTATAAATCATCATTGGATTCATTTCAGGCATATAAGTCTTCACTTGTTTGTGAATGTACCTGGCCAATTGGCGAGAATTACCATCAACCTCTCCACCAGAAAATCTTCTTGCTCCCCTTTGCCGATCTGTTTCATTAGCTGGAGTAGGCTCTGAGAAAATTCTGAAAGTACGATTATCGATTACACCATCTACGCCTTCAATATTTCCAATCATATCATTGTTCAAGATGCCGATCATGGTCCAATTATTGTCTTGAGCATACTTTGCTAAGCCTCTCCCTCCAAAAAGCCCTTGTTCTTCACCAGAAAGACCAACGAAAGCTACACTGTGCTTGTACCTGAACTTGGTCATGGCCCTGGCCGCTTCAAGCGCACCTGCCATGCCAGAAGCATTGTCGTTAGCTCCAGGAGCATCTATTTCAAAATTCATTGTATTCGAGGCCCTCGAATCAATATCGCCTGACATCATCACATAAGAGTCGGGATAATCAGTTCCCCTAAGTACCGCCACCACATTTACAATCCATGCACTATGGGGCACGCGACTGCCTTCTGTTTTCTCTACAAAATCTTTCTGATAAAATACTTCTAGACAATTGCCACATTCCGAAGATATCTTTTCAAACTCAGCCTTTATCCATCTTCTTGCAGCTCCAATCCCTCTTGTATTCGAAACTGTATCCGAAAAGGTATTTCTTGTTCCGAAATTGGCCAAAGTTCTAATGTCAGCTTCAATCCTTTCAGCAGATGTATTATCGATAATTTGATAGATCCGCTGATCTATTTGAGGAGGGGTTGATTCTTGGGCAAAAGAAAAATTAACAATTGCCAAGGCTAACAGTAACATTGTCAGCTTTATGGGAGTCTTATAACTAAACGACATATTTAATAGTTTAAAGTTGTTCTGATTTCGAAATATAGAAAACTATTTCGCCCATTTACTAACTAAACATTACCAACGGGCAATTATCAGTGCAACTACAACGGGTGAAAATAAAAACCAGGACTTTATTTGAATGGTTAAGGGTATTAGCGCGACAAACTGTTAAGCAATCAGAATACTATTCAAAGATTTTTGAATACTTTTTAATGATTAGCCCAACTTGGTACAATCATTGTCGTATAAGACGTTAGGTTAGAAAATGAAAAAGATGAAAAAGAAAACGCTATTTATTACTGCCGCTGTTCTTGCTGCCACTAGTATTGGCATCTACAGTCTGGCCGGAGGCAAAAAATTAATTTTGCCTAGAAGGAAAAAAGCAATCAAGTAGCTCGAATTATTCGGTGCTTCCAGCTCTCGGGCTGTTCAATTAAACAATGCCTCGGTTTACCGGGGCTTTTTAATGTCTTTTAACATCTGCTCCCTTCGTTTCTTAATTCAAGCATGTATCTTTGTGCGAGATTTAATCCCCATGAGAAAAACCTTCCTCGTATTAATTTGCCTAATTGTTGTACAACAATTTGTTTCTGCTCAGTCTGTCTCCTCCTTATCTGATCCAAGAAGGAATATCGACACAGCCGTTAACCTAATGGCACAAGAAAAATATGAGGAGGCTGATACCTTTTTCATGAGTGCTTTGGGACAAATAGAAGTCTTATCGGCTGATTTCTGTTACCATTTTGGCAAAAATTCTTTATTGCTTGAAAAACATCGGCAAAGTATTGATTGGTTAAATAAATACTTAGAATTGAAAGGATCTCAAGGTCAGTATTCTAAAGAGGTTTTTGTCCTTTTAGAAAAAGCTGAAAATGGTTTTAGGCAGGACAGGTCTCAGGCTTCAAAGGCTAATGTCGAAACAAAATTCTTTTATCAAAACACGGTCAGATGTGAAACTGGCAAACATGTGGTCTGCCCAGTCTGCAAAGGAGATGACGTAATAATTACCTTAGGTCAATTGGGGGAAAAGCGATACAAATCCTGCCCATATTCTTCAGGTGGATATTTAATCTGTGAAGATTTTAACCTTCTAATTCAAGGAAAGCTTAAATCCAAAAATTAACATTCATGCATCCTTTGTTGTTAAAGTTACTCTTTAACAAAACGGTCATGATATGCTTCCAAAAATCTTAAAAAGAAAATTCGGTGACTATGTCATTGAATTCTGCATTGTTCTTCTGGGAATTACAATTGCCTTCTGGCTTTCTAATCTGGGTGAAATAGCCAAAGAACGAAAGCTTGAAGGAGTCTATTTGCAACAATTGAATGAAGACATTAGTGTAGACATTAAAGCGTTAACACAAGCAATTAAGTTTAATGAAGCCAAAATTGCCGACTTAAATAACGGGGTTGAGTATGTAATATCTAACTCTAAAAATTTAGATGCTGATTCAGTGGCCAATTATGCCCTACACTGTGGCGAATACAACTTCTTTTACCCTACTTCAAATAGCTACATAACACTACAAAAGAGCGGTGATTTGAAAATCATTAAAGACCAAGAACTCAAGAAAAAACTGATTGACCTTTATCAGGCTTACGATCAAATTAAGAACGAACAAGGGAACTTGATCCAACCCTTGGATGATAACTTTTTCCCAATGCTTCATGAAAGCTTTAACCTGATCACGGGAGAGATTACCAACAAGTCTTTTTTTAGGTCTGTTAAATGCACCAACTTTATTGCCTTTACAATGCAGACAACTGAACAAATCAACGGATGGTATGAATTCTCGACAAAGTTGGCAATACAAACCTCAGAAATGATATTGAAAGATATAGGGGAATCAGAGCCGGCTCAAGACGCTTCTAATTAGGCCGTCAACAGCCATTTCGTGATTACTAGAAAATTCTTGCCTAGCTCTATTCGCTATAAGTGCATTTAAACTCACCATTTTATGCCCTAGCAAATGTGCCATTGCATAATAACCGGCCGTTTCCATTTCCAAGTTTGTAAATCTGCTAAGAGGCAATTCCATTTTTGAGAGCATCTCCACAAAATTTGAGTTTACTGTCTTTAATCTAACTTCTCTCCCTTGTGGAGCATAAAAACCAGGAGCAGTTATAGTAGTTCCTCTGGCCATACCTTCACCATACTTATTGACTAAGCCCATATCCGCATCAGCAAAATAAGGGGCAAAAGGAAGCTGAAGCTGCTGCGCTACTGCATGAACTATGGCAGCACCCTTTTCATCATTCTTCCAATTATAAAAACTCATCAAAGTATCTAAGCCTAGCGCAGCTTCAGATACCAAATGTGCATCCAATGGTATATCTGCTTGAAGACATCCAGAGGTTCCAATGCGGATAATCTCAAGTGATATCAACTCATCCTTAACTGTTCTTGTGTCAAAATCAATATTGACCAAAGCATCCAGTTCGGTCATGACTAATTCAACATTATCAGTACCCATTCCAGAGCTGACCACCGACAGTCTTTTTCCACCAACATAACCAGTATGCGTTACCAACTCACGACTACTCACTTGATGTTCAATTTTATCAAAGTAAGTACTGACTTTGGCTACCCTGTCCGGATCACCAACCATGATGATTGTATCTGCGAGTTGGTCGGGCCTAAGGTTGAGGTGGTAGATTCTACCATCTGTCAAGATTAATTCCGATTCAGGTATGACACGTTTATTCAAATCAGTCAATTTTAGCTGCTTCTCTCTTTACTCCTTCGTGTGGATTGTAATGGTTTGTGTTTTTTTGATAGTAACCAGTACCGTCATAAGGCCTTCGTTCAGGGCGCGCTCTACAGGCATCAGAACAGCAACCATCCATTAACCAACCAGCTTCTTCGCTCATTGCAATGTGAGCGTTGCAATCTGGGTTGGCGCAATTCACCATTCTATCAGTTGGTACACCAGTAATATGACATTTCGAAATTATACTTGGATTCACATTGTTTACATCTGCTACTATCCTGTTATCAAAGACATAACATTTACCTTCAAAATCTTCTCCGCCCTCTTCAATGCCATATTTAATTATTCCTCCGTGGAGTTGATAAACATCCTCAAATCCCTGCTCGAGTAAATATGCACTGGCCTTTTCACATTTAATACCCCCTGTACAATAGGTAACCACCTTTTTGTGCTTAAGGTGCTCAAGCACCTTTACTTTTTCAGGAAAGTCCCTGAAATTATCCATATCAAGCGTAATGGCATTTTTAAATTTACCAACATTGTGCTCATAATTACCTCTTACATCAAGTATGATGGTATTTTCATCCTGATGTTTTAAAATATCATTGAATTCCTCTGGCTCAACATAAGTGCCTGTTCTTTCATTTGGATTGATATGCCTTAAACTGGAATGAACAATTTCGGGCTTCACACGAACATGCAATTTGGCAAAGGCCATATGGTCATGGGCCTCTACTTTAAATTCTGTCTTTGAGAATCTCGGGTCTGAATTCACGTACTTCATGTACGCTTCACAGTCCTCTTTTTTTCCTGAGACCGTTCCATTTAATCCTTCTGGAGAAATGACAACTCTACCTCTCAGGTCAAATTTTAAACAAAACAAATGATGCTCTTCTCTGTATACCTCTTGGTCTTTGATCTCGGCATAACAGTAATACAATAAGATTGAATATTCCTTTTCCATAACTTCAGCCCTGCTGCAAACAGGGTGTTATTTAACAATAATACTAAACTTCTTTAGCAGGGTTTCCAAATACTGTTTTACCAGCTGGGACATCTGCAATTACAATTGATCCTACACCAACACGCGCATTCTTGCCAATTGTTACACCTGAAACGATTGTTACACCCGCTCCAATAAATACATTCTCTTCTACTTTAACCCCGTTACAAATAGTACTCCCAGCGCCAACTTGTACCAAATCAGACAATTCTGCACTATAGTCTATTGTCGCATTAGAATTAATTATACAATGGTTCGCTATTTTAGCATTAGCGCCAATGACAACATTACTATTAATAAAATTCCCATGTCCAATAAAGGAAGAAGGCGTAATTCACAGGCATTTTCTTTCTGCGATCCATCATAAGCTTCACAATGCTCTTCCTCAATTTCATGTCATCTTCAGCAATGAAGCCTTCACACTTTTTACCGATTAGCTTAAGAAAACCATCATCCTCTGTACTGCCAAGAATAGTCACATCATTCAGCTCAGTGCCATGAAGTTTTTTATTGTCATCAAGGAAACCATAGACAACTATTTTGTTGCTTTCAAAGATTTCCATAGCCGCTTGACCAAGGGCATTTGCTCCGAATATTATTACTGGATTATCCATTTTTCGTTTTTAGGAATGCAAAGATAAAAGAATCGTGGCATGAATTAAACTTTCTTATCAGTTCAATTATCCTTCGTTCTAATTAATTCAAGACCGATTGAACAATCTAAGCAACGTTTGTCTTTACAATAATTATTATAAAGCTGAATCAAACCTTGGCTGTCATAGGCATTAGAAACATTCCAGCCTAATGACTTCCATGTACTCAGTATATTGTTTTTCTCTGGTCCCAATTGCATCAATAATTCTTGAGCAGATTGCAAATAATGTTCCTCCCTTCGGTCTTGCCATAACGCAACAAGGAAAGGAACGGTGACATTAATGATTAAATTTTCAATGGCAGTTTTAGATAATGCGCTTTTTCTATCAATCGATGACTTCTCGAAATCAATGTGGTTAGTCCAATAATCCGAAGCCTTGACATTTAAAAAGGCGTCAATATTTTTAATGTTCTCTCTTTGTGTAAAAAAGGAAAATATATTTGGCTCTTGTGTGAGAAAAGAGGCGAATTGACTGATTCTTCTTAATGGATAATTGGCAGGTCTGACACTCCCGAACGTCCATTGTGCCCGATACATGCTTCCTCCCAACTGATATTTGGCTCTTAGAAATTCATACTCTTTATATAGAGACATTGAATAAGGCAGCTTGCAATCCTCAAGTAAAAAACCTGCTTGGCCAAATAACAACGCTTCAATTTGTAGCTGACTACTGGTATGTTTTTGAATAAGCTTTAATGGTGCTTTTTTAGTGAGTTCTTGAAAAGCCTTTGCATTGGTTTTGAAGCCAAAACCCATTCCTAACCATTGATAAGCAGTTTCCTCCCAATTTCTCCTTTTTGATTTTAAGATTTCTAAAAGCGTTCCTGATTTTAATTGAAGTCGCTGTACGAGCACTTTTTCAAGCATGCTCAATTTTGTTATAGGCCTTACATTCCTAAAAAGCTCTTCACAAGGGATAGTAGTTTTAGAGGCTATGATTGCCTTGTACCGCCTGATTATTCCCGGTTTTATTTTGCCCTTCAGCTCAAGTGCAGGTATTATGGATTCATCATTTCGAATAACGTCTCTGTCATATTCCCACACTACGTGCAATATAACGTTATCGTAATTTGAATCTACCTCATGTCGGTGTGAATACCAATCAGAAGCTTTTCTATGAATTTCAATACTCCCATGCCAATCAAGGCCATTAAATTGTATATGTGCACCCTTGAAATCCGGACCTTCATGATGATTGTGAGTACCAATATTTATAATCAATAATTCATCTCCACTTGAACTTCGAAGATCAATTGTATTAAAGTATTGGTATTGCCAAATGAAATGTAGAAAAGACTCTTTGAACATTTAAGAAGTATAATTACCTCTTAAATTACAAATATTTATCTAAATAATTACTCATTTCAGATTGTAATTCCTTTGCCTTTAAGCCGGCAACTTGTGCGAAATCTTCTTGTACACTGGCATAGATAATGCCTCGTGAAGAGTTAACTAGCAATCCACAAGAACTATTCATGCCATATTTAGACACTTCTTCGAGACTACCTCCTTGTGCTCCAACACCGGGAACAAGCAAGAAATGATTAGGGATTATTTTACGAATATTTTCAAGTGCATCAGCCCTTGTAGCACCAACTACATACATCAAACAATCCTCAGTAGCCCATGT
>Ga0307985_10001355_pt1 | contig 13812 bp, 10 predicted proteins | sample EllFjometageno80_FD_203155 | JGI IMG/M metagenome (GOLD analysis project Ga0307985, IMG submission 203155) | Marine microbial communities from Ellis Fjord, Antarctic Ocean - #80 | ecosystem: Environmental > Aquatic > Marine > Unclassified | place: Southern Ocean | collected 2014-10-09 | reverse complement strand
GCAACGCACCAACTCAGATGGTGCAGCGCCTCCACCACCTTCTCCAGCACCCCCCCCTCAGCAACCTTGATTAGCTCCAGCAGCTCGCCAGCAACCCCCCCTCCCCCTCCGTCCTCTCCAGCGACAGTGCTCAAAACCTCGCTAAGAAGTTCGACGCCCGCCTCCCCAACCCTTCCACCCTTCTTGATGAGCTCAATCAGCCTGTTGACAATGGCCGCCCCTCTCCCCTCGACAACCCTTATCTTGTTTGCAACGCTGCCTTTGCAGTACTCAACGAGCAAGCTGATCGCCTCGCACAATCCGGCTGCGGCATCTTCGCCACCAATAACCACCTCAATGGCGCACGTTACGGCCTCCCCACACGCCACCTCAATGCTGTCGCTCCACAGCAAGTTCAACAGCTCAAAACCAAGCGCCCTTTCCGCGCCGCCAACAACTCCCTCGAGCGCCCTCAAATGACCCTCGCTCTCCACCACCAGAGCCCTTCTCTCGACCTCCTTGCAAACAGCGACCAAGCTTCCCAACGCCATACTCAAACACTCCTCCTTCAACGCACATAGCGCCCCCAGTCCTCCTCCCTTCACCACCTCTCCGACCCCGCCCTCGTGCCGCGCCAACAAGCAGAGCAAGTTCGCCGCGTCGCGAGCGTCCCCACCAGCTACAATCTTGCTACTCAACGTCCCCGAGACGGCCCTTGCGACCGTTCCCGCCTCGCCCCCGCTGAAGCCGCTCTGCTCCGCAATCTGCGTCAGACTCTTCGTGAACGAGTCCCCTCCCCCAATCCCTCTACACAAGCCCTCAATGACCTCACCCCTCACCCCAGCCTTGCTAATCGCGCTCACGAACAAACCGCACCGATCCTTGTCTTCGCAACACACCCCAAGGACAGATCCGCCAACCTCGCGAACCCTCACGTCAGCCTGCTTGAGCATGCCAGTGACGAGCAGCAACACGTCCTCCGTCTGGAGCACGCACTTGACGCTGCACGCCGTGTAGTTACTCAGCAGCTCGCCGACCATGAGCGTGCTGGGATTGAGAAGCGTACTCTCGACCGCCTTCTGGAACAGGTCGTACTTGACGATGATCCGCTCCATCGCAGGCGTGTAGCCGTTCTTGATGCAGATCGACAGGCCCAGCAGCAGGTGGTGCTTCACGCACGGCAGCTTGTCCCCGAGCCCCTGCAGAACGGTAACACCCCCTTCTTCCGCCTCCTCCTCTTCATCCTCCTCCTCCACAGTGAGCTCCTCCAGCAGAGCGCAGCACATGCTGCTCACGACCGTCGTGGTGTTGTCCGACAGCACGTTCATCGACACGTCCTCGTACCCGAACTTGTCCCAGAACGCGTTGCCGCCAATGTTGCCGTCGTCGACCGCCTCATCGCTGAAGTGCGCCGCGAATGCAAACAGAATCTTCTTCACCATGACGATCTGCGGCCCGGAGAACACCGTCTTCCACTTGCCGTATAGGTTTAAGAACAGGTCCTCGTCCATGGACAGGGATCGGGCGATGTCCAGACCGAGCGACACGCAAAGCATCCGGACCGCGTTGCTGTTGTTCGTCACGGCCGTGCGGATGGAGTGCGTGTTCACCTTGTCGTAGCTCTCGCCGTCGCTCAGCAGCAGGCCCAGGATCTCCAGCGCCTTCGTAGCGATCGCCGGCGTCTTCTTGGCCAAGTTCGCGAGCGCGTAACACGCAGCGTTGATCGCGCCTTGGTGGATGAGCGTTGGGTGCCTCGCGGACTTGTGCTGGCACAGCGCGTGCAGGACCTCAAGCGCTGGCTTCGCGAGACCGCCGGCCTTGTCGGTGACCATGGCCACCATGGAGATCGCGACGCCGCTGCTTGCGGCGGCGGTTGCGTTGGCGGGGAGCGGAATGATCCTCTGGATCGTCGTCAGGCACGCCGTTTCAAGCTCCTTGTCGTCGTCGGTGTTGAGCAGCGTGGCAGTGATGTACGGCAGCGTTCCCCCGATGCTCGCCCACAGCGAGGAGTTGACGGACAGCGACTCGAGAGTGAAGATGGAGGAGCGCGTGATGATCTCCTGGATGTCCTCTCTCCCCAGCGCGGTCTTGATGGTGTTGATGGAGGAGCGCCCGATGGTGCTCGACGGCGCGGTGTGCGGGCCCAGACTCTGGACGATGCCGAGTGACAGGTTGAAGTGGTTGAAGTCCAGGGAGTTGAGCGAGTTCGACATGATGTCAGGAATAACGGAGAGGGCGCTGCACTCGCTCAAGTTGCTCAGCGACGCGATCGGGCACGCCTTCGCGACCTTGTGGAAGATGGTCAAGCAAGTCGTAATGAGAGTGTCCGTCGGCGGATGAATGAGCAGACTCGTCATGGGAGACTCGGCCGGCAAGAACAGGCGGTGGATGATCTCGATGAGAGACCCCTCTTGATCCGCGAAGGAAGAGATGATGTCCAACGCCGACGTGATGATCTGCGTCAGCGTGTTTCGCATCCCCGCGGGCGCATCATAGAACGAATCGGGCAACGTGAGGTGGTTCGAAACGATCTGAATGACGGACGAGTCGTTGCTAGACGTGCTCGAGTAGTGCTGCAACGCCGACTCGTACCGCTCCTTTGCCGTGTCCGGATGCGGACTATTGGGAGCAAACGCAATCCTGCTCAAGCCGTTGAGAAACTGCAGACACGGGAGAATCGCGTCCTTGTTGTCGAGCGAGTTCGCGAGCTCCTCGAACACGAGAGTTATCGCGCCGTTGTCCAGGCAGCAGAGCAAGAGATCGTACGACGTCGCGTGGTTGTGCTGGTACGTGTTAATGATCTTAGCGGCAGGCGGGATGAGCCGAGTGTTGAGGAACTGCGTGAGTGCCACAGTCGGGTTGTCGTGCTCGGGAGTGAAAGTAGTCAAGATGAGCTCCAGCAGCTGCTTGTCCGCGTGGCTCGGGTGCTGGCTGAGCAGCGATAGGCACGTCGACGCGAGGCTCGTCGTCGGAAGGATGTCAGAGTTGGCGTTCGCAACGCAGATCCCCGCGAGCGCCGTGAGGATCGCCGTGTACGACGCGGCCGTGAGATCGAGGGAGGCCTTAAACGCAACGAGGTCAATGAACGACGAGATGATCTCGGGGTGGTGGAGGTTGATCGCGATCGAGTGGGAGGGGTGGGAGGCCGAGGGGGAGGCGCCGCCGTCGGCCGTGATGGGGTGGAGGAGGGACGCGAGCAGCTCGAGCGACGTGGCCAGGATGCGCGGGTTGGTGGAAGTCGAGATTAGGGGAGGGATCGCGGATTTGAAGTCGCACGCGGTGGCGATGTTCTGCAGCACCCCCTCGCTGTACCCGCTCGCCACGACCGCCGTCTGCAGCGCCGCCGCCGCATGCGCTCTCGTGTCAGTGTCGCTACCCCCCAGCAAACTCGTGAGTATGAGTATCCCGCCACTGTCGGTCAGGTGGGAGAGGGCGGCGGGGTCGAGGAGAAGGAGGTTGCGCAGGGTGGCGGCGGACCAGCGTTGGGTGGAGAGGTTGGTGGCGGTGACATGGTCGAGGATGATGTTGATTGTACGGGTGATGGGGAAAGCGGGAGGGGGAGAGCTGGCGGAGTCGCTGGAGTTGGGGGGAGTCTGCCATGCAAATGTGTGAGCCATACGAATATATACGCACATGTGAGGCGCGCGCTTTACTAGTTCTCGCCGCTTGTTCTTGTCGCGCTCTCGCCGCCCGCGCTAGACCCCCGTTGCTCTCCTCATTTCACCACTTTGGTCCCTCGTGCTTAGTGTAACTTACCTGCGGGGTTGCCACGTCTGAGGGCAGGTGAATGACCGGGTCGGTGAGGTAGAATATGCACTTGGCGACACTAGTGAGCGTCGTCGGATCAGTGGAGCTCTTCTCGAGCGAAGCGAGAATGTTGCCGACCAGCTGGCTGGACTGCAGGACGGCACGGCCGTAGATGCTGGACGTCGTCGCCGAGATTTGCAGGAGTATGGCGAGGAGCTTGTACGTGTAGTGGAGGGCGGAGGGGGCGGCGTTGGGGTCGGAGGCGGAAGTGGCGGGGGAGAAGGAGGCGGAGGTGAGGTTGGCGAGTGCGGCGATGAGCCTGCGTATACACGGCGTGAACAAAGGGGGGGGAGCGGTGCGAACAAAGGGGGGCATAGTCAAGAGGGCGTTTAGATCAGCGCGACCAGCGACCAAACGGCGATCGCGAGCGAGGAGCGCCAGAACGCGCACTTTGCGAGCTAGAAGCGCCAGAACACGCTAGTCGCGAGCGGGCCGCTCCAGAATACGCCGGTCTCAGCGCGTTTTGAACAGCTTGTAGCGCGTTTAGGGCCGCCTTTGCGCGTTCCACCTGCTGCTTGCCACTCACCTATCCGTGGGAACATTAAGCTCCTCCAAACTCCCCCCACTTTTGAGCAGCTGCGTAAGGTCCACCGTGATGGCACTCAGCGCCGCGCAGAGCGGCGCGATATCGGGCTTCTGCTGCGAAATGACCGCGAAGTACCGGCGAGGCGAGAAGTACTCCCCGGCGTCTGCGCAGCTTTTGCAGCTCTTGCACACTCGAACCGGACTCGCAAACTCCTTGCCGGGCAGCGGGAGGAGCGTTTTGGCGTTGGAGCAGTCGGCACAGAAGAGGTTGCCGCAGAGGCGGCAGTGATGGCGGCGGCGGAGGGTGGCGTTGAACGGCTCGTTGCAGGACTGGCAGGTGGGGAACGTGTTGTCGGGGATCATCACGGTGGTGAAGTCGGCGGCCGGGATGAGCGTGAAGGTTGACGCGGGCGCAGAGGACGCGTTGTTGCGAGGAGAGTACGAGGATGTGGGCTTGTACGAACTGTTTGTGGTGGGCGCGTATGATTGCGTTGGTGTGTAGGGCGCAGACGCCGGCGCCGGTGCAGGAGCGGGTGCATAAGCGGGGGCGGGGGCGGCGGCGGCAGGGTCGGTAGGCTTCTCCCACTGCGTCGTTCGCGTGTTGTGGTTGATGTAGAAGCTCTTGCCCGATGAGGAGTCGTATCTGGCCTCCCAACCAGCAGGAAGAGAGGAGGAGGAGGAGGAGGAGGGGGCTGGGGCGGGGGCGGGGGTGGACGAGGAGGGCAGGGACCAGGCGGTCTCCTTGGTGGCGAAGTTGACGTAGTACCGCTTGCCGTCCTTGGTGAACGCTGTCCATGCACATGTGTGAGCCATGTGCCACACACATTTGTGAGCCACACACATGTGCGAACAAAGGGGGCGCCATTCACATGGGGGCGCCACACACACGTGTGAACAATGGGGCTCACACACATGTGTGAACAATGTGGGCGGCGGTGCCAACAAAGGACAGCGCTTTTGGTGAGCGTGGAGAGTACCGTCGCTTTGAGATAAACCACAACATATCAAACAGCAGCACGAGGCAATCAGGGCAATCAGGTCGAGGGCAGGCAGGGCAAGCAGCAGCAGGATAAGCACAGGGCAGATCAAGCAGGACCAGGTCAAGAAGACCAGGCAAGCAGCACCCGGTCAAGTCACAGGACTTGCAGTATCATAGCTCGCAGCAATGGCCCGGCAATTAGGTCCGGACAAACAGGTCTCGGGCAGGTAAGGTCCCGGGCAAGCAGTACCCCTTAATAAGATTTAAGAGTTGAGGGGATTGGGAGGAAGAGGGGGGAAGCTCACCCTCACTCCAGTCTGACATGATACGGACGAATGGAAGGAGAGGAAAGAGGAAGGCGGGTGGTTTGGGCTAGGGTTGAGTTGAAGGGGTTAGGGTTAGGCTGTATTGGTGTGCCAGAGCCTCTCTCCAGACCCACGAGTTGAGCACTGCTTTCAACAGAGACACGATCCCGAGTGAGCAAGTACTGAGGAAGCGGCTTCGCTTGCGTTCTTGGTTTCAAGCAGTCAGCGAGCGAGTCCGCAGCGCGCGAGTCTAATGAGAGGGCGACTGAAGTGAGGGCAACCCAGGCCAAGAGGTCATGTTGCATACATTGTTCTCGTAGTGCGGCGCTCAACGCACGTCATTCACTGCCCCCTAGGGTGCCCGGCTATGTACCTGGCAAGCGCTCACTCTGGATACGCGTTCCCCTTAACTTCTACAGTTGTTGTTGTTGTACAACTGTATCACACTCTCCTGTATCAGCCTTCTTCTTCCCCGCGTTTCTTTTCTCATCTCGTTTCCCAGCACCTCAATATGGTCACCTTCTGTGAGCACATCACACGTCTAGCTTGCACCCCGACTCACCTACCTACCTACCTACCTACCTACCTACCTCTCCGAACGATTCTTAGCCCCGTGTCTTATCCCGGTTGCCTACAACCATCATAGAACAATAGCGGCATCAGTCTTATATTGACCATGCCACACAGCGCCCGCTACAAGCCGTACTCATGCATCACTCTTCGACCCTCCAACAGCCCCACCACTCTAGCGATGATTTATTCAGCCACCTATTGTTCACGACGTCTTTCCCCACCCCATGTATGGCCCGGCTAACATAATGTTTGCCACCCTTCAACCACAATGTCACCTGTCTAACCCACTGTCTACTTCATCCCAGCCCTCGAGTTTGCCAAGACGGCCCGCTCCTCCTGCAAGATGTGCAAGGACAAGATCGATAAGGACCTGCTCCGCATAGGCGTCTCTCGCATGCAGGACGACCACGAGATGACCTCCTGGTACTGCCTCTCGTGTTTCAGGCCCACCAAGGGACAAATCAAGGAGTACGGGAGCGTCGAGGAGCTCATCGAGGCGACGACCGTCAACGTCGAGACGGTGCCAGACAGGTACATGGGAGACCAGGACTGGACTGCGCTTCTCACGACCAACATGACCGCGCCCAAGCCCGCCAAGGTCAAGCCCGCATCGTCCCCGGCCGCCACCGGATCGGCCCCGCAGAGCACCGGCTCGGGCGGCAGCCCGCAAAGGGTCGAGAAGCTCAAGGCGGCGTTGCAGCCGGACGGGGCCAAGCTGTCCAAGAAGGTCAAGGTGAGTTTGCAGGACGTGCTCGAGGGGATGTTGGATGGTTCAGTGATGATATATATAGCACAACCTGAACAGTACTATATCGAGGGGATGTTGGATGGTTCAGTGATGATATATATAGCACAACCTGAACAGTACTATAATGCGACTGGCAGGACCGGCGACCAGCGCTATGCGTAAACCCCAGAACGTTAAAAGGGTGCCAATAGTGAAGCATGAGGACCACCACCACACACACTTCTCAATCCCTCCCCCTCACCACACCGGCACCAGATCGACTTCGACGACCTCGCCGCCGAGGCTGGCGTGGACGCTGGCGAGCTCGAGAACTACTCCAAGTTCAGCTCCATGACCGCCGACGGTCTGAAGGACTACTTCCGCTGGAACGACTGCACTGTCGGCGGGAGCAAGGTGAGCTGCTTGGCGCGCGCGCGGTGGGAAAGCGTCCTTTAATGCGAGAGTCTCATCCTCCCCACCCCACCCTTTAACACCCATCACTCCCACAGGACGAGCTCATCGCCCGCGCCGTGGACCTCGCCAAGTACGGCAGGCCCAAGAGGTGTGGCACTTGCAGCGGCACGCTCAAGCTGGACGCCGACGCCGGCTCGTTCACCTGCGGCGGCGGCTTCGACGAAGCGGTAGGCGCCCGCATGGACTGCGGCATCAGGTACCCGTGCGACACGGCGCCGCGCCTGGACTTCATCACGGAGAGGCCCACCGACGACGAGAAGGACGCCATGAAGGAGGCGAACAAGGCCAAGGACGGAGACGACGCGCTCGCGGACAAGGTGGCCTTGAAGGCCGAGAAGGTGGACGAGGTGAGTTAGGGAGGGGAAGGTTGACGAAGGTAGACGATGAACGCGCTGCGAGGAGCGAGCTGCCTTGCAAGAAGCGGCCTTGCGAGAAGCGGCCTCGTGAGAAGCGGCCTTGCGAGAAGCGGGCTTGCGAAAAGACCAGTTCAAATGCCTCCCCCTCAAACGCGACGCTCAAACTGCCTACCCTTCCCCTCTGGTCATTTGCTCACACTGCACAACCATAGATCGACCTCTCGTCCAACGCGGGCAAGAAGGAGGCCGCCGTGACCCTCCTTGCCGCGTGCCGCAGCATGAAGGTCAAGGACATCCCGGCCGACGACCAGGCGGCGAAGATCAAGATCGGCGGGTTCATCCAGATGGCGTGCGCCGCCGGCGACGAAAGCGTTAACGCCATTCTGACGATGATCGTGAACAAGCAGGGTGTCGAGAAGAACGAGACCGAGACCAAGGCGGCCGAGCAGGTGAGTCCGCTTGACGCACGCGAGGAGATACTGGATGGTTCAGTGATGATATATATATAAAGTACCGGTTACGCGTTACTATAATGCGACTGGCAGGATCGGCGACCAGCGCTATGCGTAAACCCCAGACTGTGAAAAGGGTGCCAATAGTGAAGCATGAGGACTAACGGTGCGCGCGACTCTCCATAGCCCTTCCGAGCCTCGCACTAACCCGATCCTCGCAGCGCGCCGCAGACACGTGCGCGAACGCAAAGAACGGCGGTATGTGGCAGATGCTGTCCGAGCTCTCCATGCACTACTTCAAGGAGAAGAACGCCAACGCCGGCGCCACCTACAGGAAGGCCGCCAATGCCATCAAGGAAGTCACGTGGGAGATTGACGAGGCTGCGATCAAGGCCAGTCAGAAGAAGACGGACCCGCACAACATCGACGGCGTGGGTAAGGGGACGGCTGACAAGCTTAAGGAGTTCCTCAAGACGGGCACGTGCGAGAAGCTGGAGGAGAAGCGCGCCGCGGCGGCGAGTTAAGCGTGCTACGCCAGTGGAGGATAGGTATAGGTTGTATGCAGTAGGAGGAACAGATCACATAGGTTGTATGCAGTAGGTTCACATAAATAGTAATAAGTGTTGTGGCAGTCTTTTAGGAGCGCAAGGCTGTTCGGTGAGCTCGTTCGAAACAATTAGATCAAGGGAATGGATTTAAGGGGAGGCCTGAACACGATACGGAGGTTCATGTAGGGGGAAAGGGCTAGTTTGGGTTTGCAGGGGACAAGATTTGGGTACCGCGGGGCTACTGCATCCGTCGGAAATGCGGAGGGAAGGATGAGTGCAGCTTGCGTAGCACACGATCTCCAATCAATTGCGTTGACACGGGGAGGAGGAAAGGCGTTTGGGGGGGGTAGAGGAAGGGGGGAGTGGAAAAGAGGGGGGAGATGGGAGAGGGGAGAGAGAGGGATGACTGAGGGGTGTGCGGGTCTCAGTTATTGGGCGGCAGCGTATAAAGTAATACTTGTCGATAATAGCTATTTTGTTGTTAGAAATAGCATGTCTCAATGTCACACAACGGATGGGCGGGTGCGCTCTGTTAGGATTAGGCACGCACGGGAACCCTAGTTCCAATCTAAATATCCTCTATCATATTTTATGCCCCAACCCTTTCTTTCCTCCTCCCACCCTATGCTATTACAACGACGTCTCCGCGTGCGCCTTCCTGTTCACCAGCCCCGTGCTGCTCGTGGGGTCTTGTACCAACGGGTTGCTGTTGCTCCTGGCCAGGCGCTCCCCCGCCTTCTTGCCCTGGTCCGTGAGCTTGAAGAAGTTTCCCGCTGTGTCCAGCAGCTTCTTGCCACCCATGTCGACGACGCACATATCGGCGATCTTCTTGATCTGGAACATGTTCTTGGTGAACGTCTTGGCGTCCTCCTTGGTCAGGTGGCCCTTCCTCAGAATCACGAGATCCTCGATCTCGTGCAGCTTCTCGTCCATGACATCCTTCAAGTCCTGCAGCTCAACGATGCCCTTCTTCTCGAGGTAGTCGACGAATTCCTTGTCGTCCTTGCTCATCTTGGAGCCGTAAACGTCCTCGTCGCCCCCCGTCGGGCCGCTCTCCTCGTCGACGTCGTGGGACAGCCACTTGGGGCCGAGCACCTGGATGAAGATGAGGCCCATCGGCGCGGTGAGCAAAATGCCCAGCACGGCAGTGGTGAGAATGTCGTAGCCCCACTTCATGTCCTGGTCGTACTCGTCCATGCACGATATATACTCCGCCGATGTCAAGGGGGAATCGCCGACTCCTTCGTCGACACAGTCCCTGTAGTGCCAGTTCTCGATGAACCTGTCCAGAGGCACAGCGCACAGGGCGGCCTGGACGGTGGCCTTGGGGATCCAGCTCAGCGCGATGAAGCCGCGCTCGTGGGTGGTGAGGCCCTTGCCGTACGTGGCGAAGTAGGCGATGGGCAACCTCGTGCACAAGCCGCAGAAGACGACGAGGATGGCCTTGGGGATGGTCTCCATGGGGATTTCCGTGAAGTCCAGGGCGGATCCGATGACGCCGAACAGCAACGGCTGGCACACCATGCTCCAGATGAGCGCGAGGTCCGACTCGGCGTGGTGGATGTAGTGCTCGTCGGCGCGCTTGGACATGAGAACGGGCGTGCCCGCGCGCCAGTTCACGCTGCCGACCATACCCATGATCAAGCCTCCCATGGCGCCGGCGCCAGAGTAGCCCAGCCTCAACATGCCGAACATCATCATCAACCCCAGGCCGAGCACCACGGCCGTCCTCTTCCACCTCTTGTTCCAAATCCTCGTGAAGCTGATCAGGTAGCCCCCCGAGAAGCCGAGCAGGACGCCGAAGATGATCTCGAGCGGCCCGTGCAGCAGCGTCATGACGGTGCTGTGCGACTCGTGGCTGGGGACGGCGAAGGAGAACGCGATGGAGAAGCCAGAAATGGCAACGACGTCGTCGAACGAGGCTGCGGCCACGACCAGGCTGTGCACACACAGTGTGAGCAAACGGAGGGGGGCGCACACACTCAGTGCGAACAAAGGGGCGGGGCGGTGTGTGGGGTTTGCACAAGGGGGAGAGCAACAAAGGGGGGGAGCAACAAAGGGGGGAAGCGGTGGGGAGGCGGCGTGAGCAGCTTGTGACTAGCGCTACTAGTACGCACCTCGGGATGCCCTTGATGATGCCGTAGCCCTTCTTCTGCAGGTTGAACATGCCCACCACGACGACAGCGGGGGATACGGCGGCCAGAATGAAGCCCAAGCAGAGGGAGAGCGCGAAGGACATCTTGAAGACGAAAATGCCGGTGACCGAGATGGTGAAGGCCTCCACGATTCCGGGGAGGAGGGTGAGGCGGACGGCGGCCATGCCGGACGCCTTCACGGCGGGGATGTCCAGCTCCAGACCGCTGCGCATCAGAATGACGCACAACCCGGAGGCGCGGATGCCCTCTGACCACGATGAGGGGAGCGCCGCAATGGGGTTCTCCATGCCGTCGATCATCTTGAGGTTCACCAAGATCATGCCGGCGATAAGCATGCCGAGCAGAGGCGGGAGCCCCATCTTCTCCACGACGAAAGCGCCCATGTGGCTGCAGAACCAGATCAGGAGCAGCACGAACATCTTGCCTGAGTATAAGCAGTGTGAGCCACGCGTGTGCCACTCATATAGTGTGAACAAAGGGGGGGAGGCGTGTGAGGCGCTGTGCTCGGACAAGAGCTCTCTCGCTTGGCTCGCTCGAGTGCGCCTCTCATACAGTGCGCCTCTCATACAGTGCGCCACTCATACAGTGTGCCACCTTACAGTATGCCACTCATACAGCGTGAACAAAGGGGGGAGGTGGTGTCTCTCGCTTGGCTCGCTAGAGGGACTGGCTGGACTCTTGTCCTGGACTACGAGCCGCCGGACTCGCTTCGCTCTTGTTGGCCGCGCATTCCATCGCAGCGCGGTGCACAACGCCGTATACGCGCGTGCGCTCCTTTTTAGTTATGGGCCAGAGGTGCATAGAGGTGCATAGTGTGTGGCGGTGCAAAGTGTGTGGCGGTGCATAGTGTGTGGCGGTGCATAGTGTGTGGAGGTGCATAGTGTGTGGCGGTGCATAGTGTGTGGCGGTGCATAGTGTGTGGAGGTGCATAGTGTGTGGAGGTGCATAGTGTGTGGCGGTGCATAGTGTGTGGCGGTGCATAGTGTGAGTGTCTGCTTGGGCTTACCTCCGGGGTGAAGCAAATCCTCTCCCATGAGGAAGAGGAACATGCAGTAGTAGACCGCGACGAGAATGAGGGTGCCTAGCATGTCGGCGGCGCCGTTCTTGTCGTCTTCCCCGTGCGGCTGGAAGATCTCAAAGGGCCAGTGCATGGAATTGGAGAGGAACTCGGAGGTCCTTCTCTTCCAGATGTCTCTGGTGGACTGGCCCGAAGATTCCAGGCGAGACAAGCCCTTGCGAACCGAATCGATCGACTTTGTTGACATCGGCTCGTCGATCTCGAACCTAGCCATGGTCTTCTTGGGGCTATGGCTATCGGCTGTTGATGAATTAGAGGATCCATCGTTAGAAGCTTGTGTGGCGGCGCCAGCTTTCGCCGACAAAATCTTCTTGAACATTATCGGGTTAGTCGAGAAAATAGTTGGAGAGGCTTGCCAGGACAAGGTTCTGGAGACCAGAGGGGGAGGTACAGATGTGGTTGGATCTGCAAAAGGAGCCAGGGGGTTTGGGGGGCCATTTTAGAGTGGTCCTGCCTGATGGTTTTTTATTTCTGAACACGGTTTTTTATTTCCGTAATCACCCCCCCGAAAACAATTGTCTTCCCGAATCCTTCCCTGTTAGCATGAATGATGTCACGTCACCTCTGTCTCCGGTCCAGGTCCAGCTCTCCATGAGCCGGCGCCCCCCTCCCCAGAAACTCTCCAGCTCCTTTCTCAAGGTGGCCTTGTCTTGGGATTTCTATGGGTCTCCAATTGATCTGGACTGCTCTGCAGTGGCCTTTGATAGCATTGGCAACATTGTGTCCGCGGTGTATTACAACGAAAAGTCTGCGCTCTCCGGCGCGCTCACTCACTCGGGTGATTCCGCTGACGGCAAGGCTGACGGGGACGACGAGAGCATTGTGATTGACACTGCCAAATTGCTGCAGGCAGGAGTGGCAGCTGTTGCTCTTGTGGTTACATGCTCCGGTTCAGGTGATTTCACGGCGGTTGAGTCGGCCGTGGCGCAGATTCGCGACGCGGAGACGGGGCTGGTTTTGCACGAGACGAGTGTTGGGCAGGGTGGCGGCAACACTGCAGCGGTTATTGGAGTGATTCATGTCGCTGCTGGAGCCACGTGGATGTTCTCGCTTTCGCACAAGATGAGCAAGGGGCCAAGAGAGTTCAATGCGGCGAAGGAGACGTTGAGGGAGGAGGTTGGGGAGGTTTTGGGGATTGATGAAGGGTGCGCCATGGAGCGAGGCGAGGACGCCGTGTTTAACATGGCCAAGGGGGAAGCGATGAGCGTTGAGCACTCTGACTGTCAGATCGGCGTGGGTTGGACAGCGTTTTGCACCGACCTTGACGTGTGTGCGCTTATTTTCCGAGAGGACGGGTCTCGGAGCACGGTTAGTTTCAGCAATCTTTCCATGTACGGCGTCACACACAGTGGGGATAGCATTGATGGCGCTGGACCCGGAGACGACGAGACGATATCGGTGGACTTCAGCCTTGTTCCAAGTGACGTCTATAAGATTGTCTTCACGGTGAGCGTGTTTGGCTTCTGTGGGTGTGCTCCCTGGCCGCTTTCTTCCTTCCTGGCTGTACCGTACGCCCACGTCAACTTGTACTCCGGGTCTGGGAAATCGGATTTGTCGCCTAAAAAAAAGGTCGGTACGTTCAACTGCAGTGTGTTGCAGTACGGGCCCGTCAACAACATCGTCATTGCGGCGCTTGAAAGGGACAGGTCGTCATTTTGTTCCGGGCCCCGGACGGGATGGAAATTCCACGCGAAGGGAAATCCGGTGTGCACGCCGGTTCTGTGCTGCAGTGGGGGGGGATGCGTCGGTGACTGTTGCCTGTGATTAAACTGCTGGTGGCGATTTCCCGTGCCTGCATGCCAGCATGACGATAACATAAATCGGAAAATGGGGGTAACTTAGTAGGGAAAAGT
>Ga0307985_10001353_pt1 | contig 13821 bp, 23 predicted proteins | sample EllFjometageno80_FD_203155 | JGI IMG/M metagenome (GOLD analysis project Ga0307985, IMG submission 203155) | Marine microbial communities from Ellis Fjord, Antarctic Ocean - #80 | ecosystem: Environmental > Aquatic > Marine > Unclassified | place: Southern Ocean | collected 2014-10-09 | reverse complement strand
GGGGAGAGGGGGGAAGGGAAGAATGGAGTGGAAGGGGGGGGGGGCGATGAAGAGGGAGGAGGAGGGGAGAAGGGGGGGGGCGTGGCGTGTTTGGTCCAGAGGGAGTAGAGTGGCTGCGAGGGAGTGACTTAGTGTCCCCAACTAAGCATCCCCAGCTTGGCATGGACTTTGTTGGCCCAACTTTGTTGACGAGTGTGTTTTCGGCGGTGTACAGTACAGTTGTACAGTAGTTGTAAGTTTGTTGCTCCTCCTTCATGACCCTCGCCAGTTCGTCTCGCTCAATCTTGTCGTTCTCGTCATCCCGCTGGAACTCGTCTCGCAGATCGCCCACTGCACTCAGCGCGAGAGGTGTCTTGCTTCCGAAGGTCGTTCTCGCCTTACCCTAACCCTAACCCAATAAAGGGGTACTGATCGGGAACGTGTCGCATAACGCGCTGATCACAAACATACCTGCCTTCTCCACTCACTTCTCCTCTCAGCTTCTACACGAACTGCTCGGACGACGCTCCAAACGTCCTTGCACAGACGCACGTGGGCGAGGCTGAGGTCGAGAGGTTCCGTGGGAGTGACAGGCACGTCGGGGTGCACGGTCTTGAGGCAGAGGAGGAGCGAGGTGCGGGCGGCGATGCGGATGGCGTAGGAGGACGAGGCGAGGCAGCGGAGGGCGAGCAAAGGAGCCGTGGACGTGGGCGGCGAGGGCAGCGTAGTCGCTTGTGGCGATGGCGTTGGTGGCGGAGGTGAGGAGGGAGGTGATCGGGAAAGAGTTGTTGAAGATGGTGGCGAGCTGCAGGGGAGTTTCGTCGTGTCCAGTGGTTACGCTCAGCGCCAGCGGGTGCTCGCGGATCTAGAGCTCGAGAACGGCGGGGTCGCTGTGGTTGCCAGCAGCGTAATGAAGGGCATTGCTCCCATTGTGGCTGGTGATGGCCAGCAGGCACCTCTTCCTCGAGTCGAGCTTGGCCTTCGTTATCATCAGCTGCATGAGTTCCACTGGCGCCGACAAGCGACAGACGTATATGATGCCAGACCAACCATTGTTTTGTCTTGGAACGAAATGCGGGGGGCGACGGCTGGCGTTTCGCAACACGTCGCTGATGAGGAATTGAGTGAGGCACCTGAGTAAGGAATATGACGGCGCGTGTTGCAAACAGTCGAACTCTACCTAGCTATGTCGTCTTCTCGAGAATGAAACGCGCCAGAACATCAACGACTTTGTCCACGTCTTCAAGCTTCCCGAACTCAACTTTAGCACCCTGCGCGTCGACCGCGTCCTTGAAGTTCTCGGGGATGTTCAGCCGCTCCTTGACTCGATCGGCGGTCACGAAGCACGCGCCCAAGTGCCCCACGCCGCAGTCCTCCACTCGCAATTTGGGCGGGGGGGGCGTGTTGTCGCCGTCCGTATTGTCGCCGGCCTGCTGGTTCACGGGTGAGCGAAGGAAGGGCCACACACACCTCTGCGAACGAACGAGGAGCGAAGAGGCGGTTCGGAACGCGTTATCTGAGCGGTCGCGCTGAACGACCGGCTCGGAAAGCGTAATAACGAGTCACGCTGAACTATCTTCTCAGATCGTGTTCTGGGCCGGAAGTTCTGTGCGGCTGCGGGAGAGTATCACGTATTGGGGTTTTTGGGCGGGTCGTTCTGAGCTATGCGAGCGCGTATACCGCTTTCTGAGCAGGCCGCTCTGTGCGACGCGCACGTTTGGAGTCTGAACATTTTCGCCGGCTTCGTGCTCTTAGCTCATTCTTTGCGCGTCTCCCCCTCGCCTCTTGCGCCCTGCTCCCGCTCACCTGCTCCTCCCCCCTCCCCTCAATCCCCCCCTTAACCTCCCCCTCCCCCCCCACCGCCTCGATGAACTCCAACGCCATGTCCAGCCCCGCCTCGTCGTTCTTGTCGCACACCGCGAACATCGTCCTGTCCCTGTACCGGCCATTCCGCCCGAACAGGCCCGGCAGCATGTCGTAAACCGAGTTCGGTGGCGGCTGGAACTGGAAGCTAATGGTCCCCGACAGCGTAGTAAGCAGCGTGGTGAGCAGTGTCAGGTTAATATTCGTGTTAAGTCGCGCCACGAGCTTCGAGATGAGCGTGATCTGACTCGTTAACAAGTCAGCGTTGTTCGGTGACAAGTACGACACGCTGGTCGGCACGGCGTGAGGCTTGGTGAGGAGCAACGTGAGGATCTTGCACCCTAGCGAGTGGCCTATGTAATGCACGGCCGGCGGTTTGGTGGCGGCGGTGGGCACCGGGTGATACTGGCCGTGGGGAACGATGTAGGGCACGTCCTTGGGCGGGTCTATGTCGGGCGATGTCTGGACGTGCACGTCGTCGCGGCTCGAGTAGAAGTGCTGCAGGTACTTGAGACGGGAGGTGATGTCGGCGGCGTCGGTGAGGACCGTGGTGATCTCGGCTGTTATCGAGGTGTGGTTGAGGCCGAAGTTGGAGGTGTGGTAAGTGACGATGATTGAGTTGGTCTGGGTCGCGAGTTTGGAGAGGTAATCGGTGAAGAATATTGGCCACGCTGACACTAAGTAGCCGGGAAAGAAGTGAATGGTTGCGGTGGGGAGAGCTGGCCGGAGCGGTTGGGTGTACGAGACGGTGAGGGTTGAGGTGACGACGTGCTGGTGGATTGATGGGGGAACAGGCGGGAGGGATTTCGTTAGGGCGGACGAGATTACGGTGAGGGCTGATGAAACTGGAGTGGACTGAAGGGAGATGGAAAGGGGACGGGAGAGTGAATGGGAGGGCGAGAGGATGTATGGAAGGCAGGTGGGTAGGATGATGGAACAGAGGAGTGCCACGAGGTGGCGTGACAATCTCATGCTGCTGTGGGCACGGGTCCCGAGCTAGTTAAGAGGTGGGTTAGTGCGAGTTGTGCGTGAGGAGACAGTAGAGAGGGACAGAGTGGGAGCAGGAGAGTCTCGCGACAACAGCCAGAGCGGCAGTTGGTTTGCAGGATTGGTCCGGTGTCGATATTGACAAGGGGCCGGTTCTTAGGCTTAGGAGGCAAGGAGAGAGAGAAGAAGGCCATGCCGTTCGTCGGAGGGATCAGTCAGCACAGAACGAGAGCAGAGTGGGACTGGGTATCAACCAAGTCAAGCCAGGATGCGACGGAATGGTGAGCAGAGAGGAGACCATGAGTCGGACAAGCGGAAGTTGGGATGGATTGGCTGTTGAGGGGGGAGGAAGGAGACGCGCGCTGGAGGCGACTAGGGGAGGATAACCGGTAGGTCGGGGACGTCTGCATGAAGCGGATGAGCGGATGGGGTAGAGAGTAGCGACCGTCACCTGTGCTGATGATTGGCGAAAAGCGCCATTTCACCGACGACGCAACGCTCAACAAGCACCGCAAAGTAACGAGTGAGGCATATACGGGAGAGCTGCCAATCCTCGCCGACCAGAATATAGTCCACTCCCCTAGCTAACAGCTCCTCACGCTCACACGCAGCTCGCTCCCAAGCTCACTCCGTCTCCTTCCCTCCCACTCCACTACTCACCTTCCTCCCAGCTCGCTCTCCCATGCCCGTCTCCGTCGTGTGGTGCGAGTTCGTCACGTCCAGCTACTCAACCTCCTCCCACATCGCCGAATGGAACAACTCCCTCTCCAACGTCTTCTACCTCCTCGCAGCCGTCTACGGGCTCACAAGGGTGCTGCACACAAAGCTCCCGATTGAGTTCACCTACGCCGAGATCGTAATGGGCGCAGTCGGCAGCGGCTCGTACGTGCAAGTCACAAAGCACGAGCCTGCGCGAGCATAACTCTGGCCCAGAACGTTGGAAGGCGATGTGAAGCGCGTTGCGTAACACCAGCCAGTAGCGAACAACACCGCGCCCGTCGTCTGGCTTGAACGCGCCGCCCACACGACCGAGTCGCGAGCAACTGCGCCGTCCGGCGAGAAGCGCGCCACTCTCTATTACTCGTGCTTGCTCACCTCGTTCCCCCCATTCACATCAATTGCGCCCATTCACCCGCAATCGCGCTCGCCGAGACTCTCAGGTACCTCTTCCACGCGTACCCGTCCCGCGTCACTCAGATCATGGACGAGCTGCCGATGTGCGTCCTCGCGTACTGCTACTTGAGGTGCACCAAGGGCCGCTGTTCGTACACCGACGGCAAGTGCTGGAAGCCGCTCCACAAGAGCTACGTCGGATTGCTGCTGTGCGCGTTCAGCGTGTACCTCTTCCTGCCCGTCTACGACATTTTCACCGACCTGTTCACCGTCCTGCTCGTGGTCCCCGGAGTGCTCTGCGGCGTCATCGCCAAAGAGGACCCCCGCGTAGGAAGGAACTGTCTCTGCCTCTCGCTCGTGGCGCTACTCATGGCCAAGGTGAGTTCGCTGAACGCCAGCGAGGGAATATTGGACAGTTCAGTGATGATATATCAAGTAATCGAGGTCTCATACTATAAAGCGACTGGCACGATCGGCGACCAGCGCCATGCGTAAACCCCAGATTGGCAAAAATGCGCCAATTAGTGAAGCATGAGGACCGACATCACACGCGCCTCTCCGTCGCTGCGACAGACGTCGCACTAACACAATCCTCGCAGGTGAGTTCGCTGGACGGGCGCGAGGGGATAGAAGGATGGTTCAGTGATGATATATAAAGTATCTGGACGAACTTACTATAATACGACTAGCAGGGCCGGCGACCAGCGCTATGCGTAAGCCCCAGAGCATGAAAAGGGCGCCAATAGTGAAACATGAGGACCAACTCCCCACACCCTCTCCCCCACTCTGCCCATCCAACCCCTAACTCCTCCCACACTCAGTCTGCGTGGAACTACGAGCGCTCCTTGTACTACGCCGACTCGTGCCCCACGTCCCACTGGGACCCCTTGTACTACCTTCACTCCATCTGGCACTTCAACTCCGCCCTGAGCCACCTGTTCATGATGATCTTCCTTCGGGAGGCGAGCACGAAGTACGCGCGCGTCGTCAATGGCGGCGGGAGTTACGGGGTGGTGGCGCAGTCGGAGGTCTAAAGTAGAGGCGATAACGATAACATGAACGATCTGCTGATCTCAATTACTACAACAGTTGGTTGTGGGAGGTGCTTCTTATGCGCACGACGGTTATCGCGTTCAGCTCAACTTGCTCGCGAATAACGCATACTGGGCCGGTCCATCAGTTCACGTTTACCTAGTCTCATTAATCCAGACTGCACAGAGGAATGAACGCGCTGAGCCATCCCACCAAGCTGATACTGCCCGCTGCGTACGTCCAGAATAGCAAATTGGCCACCGAGTCTTCGTTGCAGCCTCTCATCTTGGCCATGCTCCCGTTTGCGATCGCTGGCGGCGTGGCGCTCTCGAGCAGAAGCACCAGCTTGACGCCGAAAGGGATATCGTGACGAAACCATGCGCTGTACTCGTTCAGCAAACACGCCACGCCGAACACGATGCCGGGAACCAACACCAGCCGCACCACAACCACGACGCTCAAGCCTTTCCATTCCCCCTCACCCACACTCCGCGGGCCGTAGGCGAGCTGTGCTCCCAGTATCAGCAGCGTGCTAGCGACGTAGGCCTCGCCGAGCTTCTCTAGCGTCCCGACGACAGTGGCGCGAAGGGGCGCGTCGTCGTCGTAAATTATCGGGTGGATCGGCGTAATGAGCGCGAGCGCTACGGCGAGCACTGCAGCGATCACCGGAGGCTCCAGCAGATTCTTCCACTTGACTGCACCAACCCACCCAGGATTGGCCGTGCTCGCGCTCTGTTCGCCCAGCTCCAGCATGGGCACGCTGTCGTCCGCTGGTGGGGCCATCAGGGCCCACGCGATGGTCCATCGGTACCTGCGAGAGAGACGAAGGAGGGGGGGGTGAGTGCAGGTTGAGCGAGGGCGTGGCGAGGCTCTGGAGCGAAGCGAAGAGAGAGAACGGCTCAAAGCGACCGGCTCATAGTGACGGACCAAACTGCGCCGTGAGCGCCAAACGCAGCGGCTCAGATCGCGCTGTTCGTGAGCGGCTCAGAATACGGTCGCGCGTCGCACAAAACGACCGGCGCAAATTCGCTCGTCCGTGTTTCGCTCGCCAATTCTCATCAGTTCACTTCGCTCTCACGCTTCCACGTACATGTTCATGAACGCCGTGTAGATCAGGATTGCGCTCGAGCCGATCGCTAAGTCAGATTCTCTCGTGGCAGTATTGAGAACCGTCAAGGTGGCAGAGAAGAGGGCCAGGACAGGGCCGGTGGATGTGGGGAAAGAAGCACATGCGACGACCAGGTTCAGTGACTTTGCGGGTATGTTGGCGAGTTTGGCGAGAGTTTTGGATAGAATGAGGCCAAGGAAGACGTATAACGTGCAAGCGGCGGGCAGGATCCAAAATATTGATAACGTACCGACGTCGAGGCCTGAAGTGGGGACTCGCGCTAGAAGGAGGGCTGGTAGGAAAGCGTCTTTGCCAATAACTGCCAGGGATTTCAAGGCTGTATCGGGTAATCGGGAGGTTCTGGTGGCCCAGACGCCCACGAGGGAGAGCATGAACACGGAGACAGAGGCTTGGAGGGAGGCAGAGAGGTAGGGGAGCAGGTTCTGCATGGTCCGTATATATGCGTGGCTATATAATATCTAGATTGAGCTGGGCAGACTGAAGGTTTTCGCGACGCCGACAAGCGACGCTCAACAAGCACCGCAAAGAGCCGAGTGAGGCATCTACGCGCTCTCTCACAGATGCGCACCTGCCTTCTACTCCTCCCCCTGTGCTTCACGACAACCTCCACCCTGAACATGCTGAGAACGCGCAGCCGAGCACGCCCTGTTTAGAACGACCTATTCAGAACCCGCTGTTCAGAAAGCGCCGCGGAGAACGAGAACGCGCTGCCGAGAACGCTCTGCCGAGATCGCGCTGCCCAGAACGCGCCGCCAAGAACGCGCTGTAGCTATTGTTCACAACGCATTGTTCAGAACGACCGGTCCAGAACGCCGCCAAACGACGCACCCACAAGTCGCTGGTGTAAGCGCCGAACTCTCTGAACACCAACGTGGCGTACATCACGAGCATTCCTTACACGAAGAAGGTGGGCAGGCAGATCTTGAACTTCTTCTTGAGCGACATGCCCTTGAACTCTGTGCCGTCAGCGAGGTACCAGTATTGAGCTGCTCGCTTGGCTGCAAGGCGCTCAAGGTACGAGACAGTGTCCGATTCCGTGTTACTGATGAACTCGAGCACGAACGAGCGACCTGGTTTTGGTATATTTTGAAGCTTCAAACGTTATAACTGAACCTGTAACCGCCGGTGCCGTTTGTGATGCTCCCTCTGGCCGCCAGCAACGGCACATTCCGGAGGTGCTGTGACAGAGTAAACGGACCAAACAACACCCGGCTACATTACACGCACTCCCTCACAACCCTCCTGATAACCTTGCACGCGTCCCCAATGATCTTCTCGTCGTGCATGGCGTTGACCGTGATCCTGATCGTCGTCGGCGGCGTGACGATGAGCAGCTCCGTCTTCTCGTCGTGGTTCGCCGTGCACGTAACGCTAACTCCCTCCTCGAGCAACCTTCTCGCGATGACTCTCATAACCTCGCGCCCCTCGCCCATCAGCTCGTCCGCGTTCGCGAGCCTGAGGAATATAATCGGGCTGATCTCGTCGCCCTTCCACAGCGTCAACTCCTTGATCTTGCTCAGCTCTCTGCGCATCGCGTCGATGTTGGTCCGCAGCTTTTTGCGAAGGGCGACGCCCTCGGACTTCATTATCAGGGTGCTCGCGACGGCCGCGCTGGATACGAAGGGCGGCGCGCTGGCCGAAAAACAGTAGCCGGCGCCAGAGAGGCGTTGGTGGTCGACGACCTGAGAGGAGGTTAGAGGGGGGAGTAGAGGGGCGAGAAGTGGAGGAGGAAGAAGGGGGATAGTAGGGGAGGGAGCGACGGGTTGAAAACGCGAACGCGTTACGAGCGACGCCGCCACGGGCGACGCAAACGCGCCATGAACGACGCCCTTCCCGGCATGACATGCGCCATTGGCTCGCCCCTCACGACCTGCATGCACCACGCCATCTCTCGCTTCTCCTAACTACTCACCTCCTCGTCGCCCACCGTGACACCCCCGATAGAACCAATGACGTTTTCCAAACTCACAGTCCTGATCTCCACGTTGTCCATCACGTTGAAGTGCTCGCAGGCGCCCAGGCCGGTCTCTCCCATGACTCCAAAGCTCAAACTCTCGTCCACAATCATCCTGTACTTGTAGATCTCCTTCAGCCTAACAAACTCGTCCAACGGCGCCACATCCCCGCTCATCCTATAAATCCCCTCCACGACAATGAACCTCCTCTGCTCGCTAACCTTCCTCTTCAGCCGTTTGTCGTCCATCGAAATCTTCTCCAGCACCAGACGGAGACTGGTCGCGTCGTTGTGCTTGAACGTCTTGACGTTGCTACGACTCAAACCGACCCCCGTCGTCAAACTCTCGTACAAACCCTCGTCAACGACCAGCAAATCACCTCTCTTCGCAAACGCCGCAATGGTCGACGACACGCAACTATTCGCGTCACTGTACATAATGCTATCCCCATTCCCCATAATCCTAGCGTACGTCCCCTCCAGCTCCAAGTGCGGCGTGATGGTGCCGTAGAACCCGCGAGGTCCGCAGCTGCCGCAACCGTAAATGGTAAGGGCGGCGACGGAGGCCTCCTTCACTTCGGGGCGCGTGGATAGACCGAGGAAGTCGAAGGTGGACAAGTTCACGCACCGGATGGAAGGGCCGTTGGGGCTGGGGGGCGCGCACATGTGTGAGCCACATGAACACAGATGTGTGAACAAAGGGGGCGGGTGTGTGCACGAATGGCAGCGCCGTTTGTAAGCGCAGAAAGCACCGGTTGCGAGTGTGTCGCGCTGAAAGACGGGGCTTCAGAACGAGAGGAATGCTGGCACCGAACAACGCGGTTTCAGCCGGTGGGCATCTCGCAGCGCGTTTTGGCAAAGCGGCGCGTTCCTCGCTGCTTGTTCCTCATAATGTCTCCACTCTCGCTTACTCCCACCCGCTCCGTACTTCTGCTTGCTTGTACGCGCTCGCGCCACGCCCCCGTGCTCTGCCGTGTCCCACTCGTTTAAAACATCTTGCAGGTTCTCTCTCTCGTTTTCCGGCCACTTCGCGCCCCCGCTCCACTCCCCCCTCTCCACTCCCCACTCACCTGTTGTGTGTGAAATGACTCCCGTTATACTCGCTCTTCGTGCACACGCTCGCCTCCATCAACTCCCTCTCCCGTTCACTCAGCTTCGGCGTGAGAGTCTTCGGCGTCCAGTCCTTGATTAACTCGTCCTTTTCGTTCGTGGTTAAGTTGACGGTGTACTTGTCGCCGCGTTTCGTGCCGCGAGTTACGAGGAAGGTGCCGATGATGAACGCGATGAGGAACGTTTCGACGCCAACGTGGAAGGGGTTAGTCGCGTACATGTTCTGCCACCATGTTTTGTAGGAGGATATGAGGGCGAGGGTGGCGGTGTGGGGGTGGTAGGGGGGAGAGGCTTTACGGAGGAGGTAGAGGGCGAAGGCGGCGCCTTGGCGGTGGAGGATTGAGGAGGTTGTGGTGAAGGAGGAGAGGAGGTCCATGATGGATGGGGGTGGGGTGGAGTGAAGATCAAGGAGAGGGGGGTGGTTGGCTGTGTACAATGCTGTCGAAAGAGATAGTTAGAGGGCTATGAGTTAGAGGGCGACGTTCGTTCATTTGTTCGTTTGTTCGTTTGTTCGTTCGACGGTGTCTTGGGGAGGCATTTCGTTTAGGATGAAAGGAAGGGTGCTGCCGCAGCTGTAAGCACCCGGCAGCACGACAATAAAACGCAGCGCGAAAGCCGCTGCGGTAAGCTTGCAAAAATGATGTTCGCGTGGGTTGGCGTCGTGGGTGGTTGACACAAACCTGACGAAATGCACACTTTCGACCATAAACCAGCAACTCAACGAGCGCACACTGCCATAAATACCTCCCCCCCCCTCCTCCCCTCCTTCCCTCTCATTCCCGTGAGTCAGCTCTCGATTCAGCGCCCCACAGCGTAAGGTTCATTTTTATCTAGCCATCAGTTCCATTTAAACAAAACCCACCAGCCCACCACCACGCGGCACACCGCACCAATCCCCCCACCCACACGTACTCCCCAACTCGCCTTATCGCCCCCGTGCACCGGTACATCTCATCGCCGCACACTCATCACATCCCTCCCATCCTCGTCTACTCCCCCACTCTCGTCCCCTGCCACGCTACTGCAACGCAGAGTGTAAGAGCGCAACTCGCCGGTCATCCACTCGAATTCGCGCCTAAGCGAGGCTACATTTAACCCCGCGCGCCATTACCATTCTTCGCAACACCACCACCCCCTTCCATCCTCGTATTTCATTGCCATTGTCACCGCAGTACTGGCACTGGGTAGGCAAACCGATCAATGCAGGGAGTAACGCACATGCACTTGGCGAGGGATGTGTGACGTGTCACGATTGATCTGGCTGCGTTTGTGGAGACAGAACGGCCCCGTACTGCTGCTGCTTGAGAAACACCTGGCATTGTGCTAATCGTACCACTTGGAAAACTAATGACAGAGCGAGTTAAAGGCCAAGACGGAGCCCGGAAGCCGAGCTGGAGTGATCCCAGCCTGAGCGAAGACGGCCTGAGATCGGCCCTTGATTCGACGGCCGATTCGCGAGCGGAGGAAAACTGATGACTTCTGCCGGCCTGCCCTGTGGTGCTGTTGTGCTGTGGTGCTGTGGTGCTATTATGCTGCTGTGCAATTGTCTAGACCGTGATTCGGCTTGCCACCCCCGCTAACCCCTTCCCTCAGCCCCCCTCCAAAATGCTCCGGTCCCTCGCCCCCCGCCTTCTCTCCTGCACAGCATCAGCCCGGTTCTTCACCTCTGAAGCTCTCTTCACCGGCGCCGCAAAGGCGCAGACGGCTCACCTCAACTGGCAGACCCGCAACAAACCCACCCCCGAACACCTCCAGATTACCCTCGACCCGTCCCCCATCCAAAAGAACGCACCCCACCCTAAATCCCACGCCACCAAAGTCCTCGCAACCGGCCGTCGCAAAGCCTCCATCGCGAGAGTCTTCCTCGAACAATCCTCGTCCATCTTCGGTTCCTCCATAAGAATCAACGGAAAGCCGCTGGTGGAGTGGACTAACAGGGATTCGGATAGACTGGAGATACTGAAGCCTTTTCAAGTCACCAAAACCATGGGCAGGTTCAACGTCGTGTGCACCGTCAAGGGCGGTGGAACGACGGGGCAAACCGGCGCCATCCGACACGGAATCGCGAGGGCGTTGGAGCTTACTAACCCCGCGCTCCGGGCGGTTATGAAGCCTGAGAAGCTTATGACGAGGGACTCGAGGGTGGTGGAGAGGAAGAAGCCGGGAAGGCATAAGGCTAGGAAGGGCTTCCAGTGGGTTAAGCGTTAGAACGAGGGTTTCAATGAACAAGGCTCTATCTTTCTATGTGCACTTTCTTGTAGCCAGGCGATACAAAAACTTCTATCACAAAGTACTAAAATGAAGCATTGCAGCAGTCGCAATTACGTTCTCCTCACAGGCGCCCACGTTTCCGGCACCTCCTCCCCTCCTTCCACCACTCTTCTGACCTCGTAGACCTTCTCCGCCGCCTCGCTCATCGGCGGCGTCCTCGGCTGCACCAACTCCCTCGTCCCTACGCCCTCCGTCTCCATGACCTTCTCCAGCATCTCGAAAGCAACTTGCAGCCTCTCGCTCCTCTCCTTCAAAATCGTCGCCATGAGCTTGTACGCGTCACGACGGTACGCGTACGCTTCCCCCACCTTCCATCTGAACAGCGCGTTCTCTCGAGTCGCAGCTGATTCGACCTGTTCCAGCCAATCGGCTAGGGTTAACTCGAGGAAGTCGTACCAGAGATCCTCAGTGAGAGTTATGGGGAAGCGGCCGAGTTCAGGGCGGCTGTAGAGGGTGCGGGTGGGGGAGGAGAGGGAGAGATCGACGGAGTACCTGTCAATAACGCAGAACGTGAACGCCAGTGTTTCGCTCCTTTCCCCAATGAGGGCAGCGATGGCGGGACGGTGGGAGAAGGAGAGAGAGAAGCCCTGGAATCCCTCGGTGCCGTAGATCGAGTGGAACAGGCCGGCGTGTGAGAGCTGAGGGCACACGTGTGAGCCTCACACGTGCGTGAACAAAAGGCACACTTGCAACTAGCAGACGCTCGCAAGGGAGAAGGAATGCGGAATTATAAGCCCGAAAAGCGCCACTCGCGGCTCAAAGCAATCTACGTCGAGGCTCGACGCGTGCTACTCACTTCGTCGTTCGCTCCCCAGAACTTCAAAACGGCGGCAACTCCCTTCAAATGCTCGTCAAAGTCCGCGGAACCGGTGTGTTTCGTCGCGGTTGGGACGTGGATCTCGAGTGCTGCGAGCATTCTTCGATTGGATGAATGGATTTTGAAAGAGTCGGCGATTGTCGGGGGGAAGGTTGAGGGAGTTAGGGAGGTTACGGCTAATAAGAGCATGGCCGAGAGAATCAGGTGCAGTAATAGGAAAACAGTTGGCATATTGCAGGGAGAATCGACAGAAGGGTGTTCAGAAGCAGTAGAGTGTTCAGAAGGTTCGCTCTCAATCTTTAACCACTGAGAAGAGTTTAAGAAATGTTTATACGCCTGTTTATACGCCTGTTTATACGCGCCTGTTTATCAGCTGCTGTATATAAAGCTGTAGTCTTAAACGACCGAGTAGTAGAGACTCAATTACGAGTAATACGAGGGGTAAAATTGTGTGTGGCGGCTTTACTCCAACAGATAGTACACGTCTCCAGGTTACATATCTCCCCTCCTTTTCCTCCCCCCTTCCTTCTTCTTCAGCCCCTCTCCGCCTCCGATCATCTGATCCAGCTGCCGAGCGTCGTTCTCGTTCAGTTCCGTTTTAGACTCCTCTTCCCCTCCTTTCATGACAACCTTAACTCCCCTGCTCTCCCTATCAGTCCCTCCTGACGCAGTAACTCTCTCGTTCTTACTCTCACCTTCCTTCTCCTCTCTCTCCCCTTCCATCTCCTTATCCCTATGGAACTCCTGCGTAACACTCTGCAGCAACTTGTCAAACTCCCACCGTTCGTCGACCTCCTGCACGTTACCGACTGGAACGAGACGGTGACTGAGCAACGAGAGATCAATACCGGCCGCGCCTGAACGCACCTCAATGCTCTTAATACTCGAATCAAGCTCGTGCAAACTGGCGACCTTTCTGCTCGTGTTCTTAGGAGCCGCGGCAACCTGCACCGTAATGTCCTCGTCCACATCCCCCTCATCATCTAAGTCTGGGATGATCATTATGTCATCATCTCCATCATTATCAAAATGCCCTTTCCTTCCTTTCCTACCATTGCTTTCCTCCTCTTTCGCCTCCCCCCCCACATCCGCTTTGTTACCAACCCTAGTGAATCCACCATCACCAGCATCACCGCCCCAACCACTGCTCGCCGTACGCTCCTTCTTCGCCTCGGACTGCAACGGTTTCACCTCATCATCCTCGTCTCCCGCGCTGCGCCGAGAGGTTTTGGCGGCAGCGGGGGGGGGGGAGGGGGAGCGGGACTGGGGGGGCGCTTTGGTGAGGGGAGAGGAGATTTCCGGGTCGGAACCGGAGTCTTCGGAGTCCTGGGGGGGATTAGAGGATTAGAGGGGGGGAGATGGGGAGAGGGGGGGAGATGGGGAGAGGGGGGGGAGGTTAGGGGAAGCAACAGTGGCCTGGCAAGTTGTAGCGGCCGTTTAAGCAGCAGTGTCCGGGCAAGCAGTGTTCAAGCAACCAGTGTTCAGGCAAGCAGTGTCCATGCAATTCAATATCAGGATAATGTGCCCCCCGGGCCCCCCAAAAAACTACTTCCCAAGCGCTAAGCC
>Ga0307985_10001352_pt1 | contig 13837 bp, 8 predicted proteins | sample EllFjometageno80_FD_203155 | JGI IMG/M metagenome (GOLD analysis project Ga0307985, IMG submission 203155) | Marine microbial communities from Ellis Fjord, Antarctic Ocean - #80 | ecosystem: Environmental > Aquatic > Marine > Unclassified | place: Southern Ocean | collected 2014-10-09 | reverse complement strand
TCCTCGCTCTTCCCCCCTTCCCTCCTCTCTTGCTCCCCCCCCCCCTTCTTCCCCTCTCACACTCTCTTCCCCCCCGTGCAGAGTGATTCCGACGGCCTGTGCGGATGCAAGCCCGGGTTCTTCTTCGACACCGACTCACAGAGTTGCACACAGTGTCCGCTGGACACGTACAAGAGCACGACTGACTTGGCGGTGTTGTGTTTTTCTTGCACGGGAGACACGATCACTGGCGACGGGGCCGCTGCGGACGGCACGATGCCGGCTGACGTGCACTCGTACACGAACAACACGATTGGGAACGCGCACATCAACGACTGCATTTGTCAAGAGAAGGCGGGGTTCCACCACGACCCCTACGACGACAGTGAGTACGCGGCGTGTGTTTGCTCACCTGGTTTCTTTTACGACTCGTCGAAGACGGCGTGCGTCGGGTGCCCCGTGGGCACCTACGAAAATGAGTACAACGTTAAGGAGGAGTGCTGGTCCTGTGTCGATGAGCGCTTGCCCCACCTCAACCTCCTCACCCCCGGCCTCCCGATCGGCACGGAGATACACGCGGCCCACGGGCACTTGACTGTGTCGGCAGTAGGCGACTCCACTTGCGGAATTCTGCCTGTCGATCAAGACACCTACCACGACGTGATAGAAGGCGACATGTACATCCTCTCCCACACGAAGATCGAGCAACTTGGTGACGAGGGCGACGAGTGCCAGATCACATTTCAAGACGCGCTCAACGATTATACGGCCGTGACGATCCCAATGAAGCTCGGCTCGCTCTCAGCGACGCTCACGGACACCTTCTTCGGAGGCATCGAGGGCGGAACGACCGCGTTGAAGGAGACGAAGGACTATCACAGCTGCGGGTGCCCCCCGGGAGACTTCGAACTACATTCTGTGTGCCGGAAGTGCGGCGAGGGTATGTCGTGTGAACTCGGTTTGTTCGACGAGCTGCCGCCGTTCGGAGTCACGGTGGAATCGATTGAGGTGGAGCCTGGTTACTGGAGGCCGAACCATGACAGCGTAGTCATGCACGCGTGTATTCACAGCGAGTCGTGCACCGGAACTAATGAGACGGGGTACACCAACGGCACCGGTCTGTGCTTGGAAGGCCACGAAGGCAGCTATTGCGAGAACTGTAAGGACGAGTACGCGAAGGATGCCACCACGGGGGAGTGCATACTGTGCGACCCGGAGGCGAATCAGTACATGTCGTATGTGGTATTGGCGTGCATGGGAGTGGGCATCGTCATAATCGCCGCCTTGGTCCGCAGGACAGCGAACGGAGTGGCCAAGCACGCTGCGGGGGAAGCGGGGCTCGCTGCGAGCGGGGGGAAGGAGGCTGCGGAAGAACTGATTGGAGGCATGAAGAGCGAGATGGCTGCGTTGAAGGCCAAACAGCAAGAAATCATGGGCAAGCTCAGGAAGATGCAGGCTTTGTACAAGAGCGCGCGCACCCCGCTCAAGATATTCATCAGTTTCTCGCAGATCATCAGCGGTATGGGCAAGAACTTCGAGTTCAAGTTCCCTGTTAACTTCTCCAGCTACTTGGACAAGATTCAGTTTATCAACTTCGACCTCGCGAGCAAGGCCGCGTCCGCGTGCTTGATGAAGCCGGACTATTACAAGGAGCTGGAGGCCATGACGCTGGGGCCGATCATCGCCGGAGGGGGGCTGCTGGCCATATTCTTCTTCTGCTCTGTTGTGAAGAAGGGCGACGCGTTCTACAACGCGATCGGCGACGAGATGTTCAAGCTGTTCTTGTTGGGAACTTACTTGGTGATGCCAGGAACGACGGTGAAGATCTTCCAGATTTTCAGTTGCGATAGCGACATTGCGGCGGACGGAGACGAGAGTTACAACAACGCCGCTTACGGCACTTGGCTCAAGGTCGATTACAACAAGCGGTGCTTCTTTACGAAGTTCGAGCTAGTAAACGAGAAGATGCGGGACAAGGTAGGCGATCCGTTGATAGGAGCTGGAGAGGTTGAGGATTACGAGATGGACGACGACTATCGTTTCTACCGCAATATTTACGCGCCTATCATGTTGATCATCTACCCGCTCGGGATCACCCTCATGTATTGTGTCATCTTGTACCGGCACCGATACACCATTGATCCGGGCCAAGAAGAGCTAGAAAAGATGCTCGGGGGGGAGGAGGAGGGGATGCAGGAGGCTATCAGAATCAGGGACGAGGGGCCGCACAGTCACAAGCACAGCAAGTTCGCGTTCTTGTACGAAGCTTATGAGCCGAAATGCTGGTGGTTCGAGATTTTCGAAACGGTACGACGCCTGGTGCTGACGGCTGGAATGGTGGTTCTCGTACCCGGCTCCCCTCTGCAGATCGCCATCAGCATGATTCTGTGCCTGATCAGCATGCGGGTCTACGCCATGTACTCGCCTTTCATTAGCGCCAGAGACGACGTGCTGGCCGAGATCATGCAGTGGCAAATCTTCTTCACAATGTTCGCGGCACTGCTGATGAAGACCGCGGGGGACAGCTTGGGGGCGCAAGGAGCTACTGAACACGGGTTCGGGATTCTGCTCTTGGTCGTCAACGGCGTGGGGCCGGCCATGCTGCTGGGGAACAGCGTGCTCAACGGCGACTTCAGAATGAAGATTCTAACAGCTTTGACGAAGCAGAAGGAGAGCTTGAAGAAGCTGGCGGAGAAGTGCAAATGCTGCGCTGGGAGCATCGGGGCTGCGATCGGGGCGTTGGAGGGCGTAGAGGGATTGGAGGTGGAAATGGAGGAAAGGATGAAAAAGGGCCGGCCAGCAGAGCTCGAGTTAGAGTTCACGATGGCCGGCTGGCAGAAGATCAAGACAGAGAAGGACGAGGCGACGGAGAAGGAGAAGCAGGAGGCGGAAAAGCAGGAGGCGGAGAAGCAGGAGGTGGAGGAGGCGGAGAAGCAGGAGGCGGAGAAGGAGAAGCAGGAGGCGGAGAAGGAGGCGGAGAAGGTGCTGGAGGCGGAGAAGGGGGGCGAGACAGCGGACAAGTACTTGTACAAGAAGGGAGTGTCACAGGGGGGCGACGCAACCATGGTGGTTGAGGATTTTTGAAGTTTTTAGAGATAGGTTTGGTTTTCAAGGGTTGGATTTTTGCTCCCTTTACAACTGTACCCGCCTTCCTGCCGCTCGGGGGGGCTCTACACGACCTAGAGAGCGAAAGCCGGGCCAAGGTACCGCCGCTGAGCTCTACGCCCGGTACTAACGCGTACCCAGTTTGTTTTGAGCCGAGATAGTAGCCTCTTCCACCCCAACGTTGAGACTAATATAACACACACATACACAACCACGCAACAAACGCCCCCTCGGACCCCTGCCCTTAGATCGGCAAGCCTCCCCTTCTCGGCCCGAACACGTTAGCGGCCTCCTCCACTGGCGGCAGCCCCAAAATGTTTTGGCACTTGAGATCCTCGAAGGACTTGCCCAGCCTCTCCACGGTGTTCTTCTCGCACCTCCTGAGCCAGGCTCTCGGGTCGTAGTACTTCTTGTTGGGCTTGTCATCGCCTTCCGGGTTGCCCACCTGCTGCTGCAGATAATCGTTGTGCTTCTCCACGTGGTCCTTGACGCCAGACCAGTAGCTCCACTGCGTGTCCGTGTCGATGTTCATCTTGATGACGCCGTAGCCCAGCGCCTCTCTAATGTCGGACAAGTCGCTGCCTGACCCTCCATGGAAAACGAAGGACACCGGCTTCTTGCTAGCTGGCGCGTTAACTCCCAGCTTGTCAACGATGTACTTCTGCGCCGCATCCAGAATGTCCGGCTTCAAGTCGACGTCCCCCTTGTACACGCCATGCACGTTCCCGAACGCCGCCGCAATCGTAAACTTGTCGCTGACTGTACTCAGCTCCTTGTAGACCTGCGGGCGCGCGTGTTAGTCATTTAACGAGCATGAGTGGCGAAAGAGAAGGGGGGGGGGGGCGTGATGCTTAGAACGCGCTGGCTGCAAACGCGCTGGCTTAATACGTGCACGCGGCTGCTCACCTCGTAGATCTCCTCCGGCTTGCTGTAAAGTTCCGACTTGTCCACGTTCTCGTTGTCCACTCCGTCCTCCTCTCCCCCCGTGATGCCCAACTCCATCTCCAGCACCATGTCGATCTTCGCCATCCTCGCCAAGTACTTCTTGCAAGTCTCGATATTCTCGCTGAGCGGCTCCTCGCTCAAGTCGAGCATGTGGCTGGTGAACAGTGGCTCGCCGTGCTTCTCGTAGTACCTCTCACTAGCGTCGAGCAAACCATCGACCCACGGCAACAGCTTCTTCGAGCAATGGTCGGTGTGCAAGATGACAGGCACGCCGTACTGCTCCGCCATGGTTCTAACGTGGTAAGCGCCGGAGATGGCGCCGGCAATTGCCGCCTGGAAGTTCGAGTTGTCGAGTCCCTTGCCGCCATAAAACTGCGAGCCACCGGACGAGAACTGGATCATGATCGGCGCGTCGTTGGCCCGAGCGGCCTCGAGCGCTGCGTTGATGCTGGAGGTGGAGACAACGTTGACTGCGGGGATGGCATATCCGCGGCGTTTGGCGTCTTCCATGAGGTCCCACGCAGCCTGACCAGTGCACACGCCAGGGTAGATGGAGACAGGCATGTTGGGGAAGGATTCGGGGGAGTTAATCTGAGAGATTGGGTGTGTGTAACATGTGTTAGAAGCAATGGTGTTAGAACAAGACATGTTAGACGAGCAACATGATAGAAGGACATGATAGAATGACTTGATAGAAGGGAGTGCTTCTGGTCGAGTTCTGGTCGTGTTCTGGTCGTGTTCTGGTCGTGTTCTGGTCGTGTTCTGGTCGTGTTCTGGTCGTGTTCTGGTCGTGTTCTGGTCGTGTTCTGGTCGTGTTTTGGTCGTGTTCTGGTGCTTACGGGAATGTTCAATCTGTCAGCAACTCTATGTTTCGCCCTTCTTGCGGCTTTAGTTTCAAAGCTTGAAAGCTGGAGCCGGGTCGTAGTTCCGGTGGTCGGGGCTAGCTGGCCTAGCTGGGCAGGGCTGAACGCTGTGGCCAGAGCCAGCAGCGAGAGTAGGGAGAGGGTCCTCATGAGAATGTGTTCTGGTGTGTTCTGGAGGGGGGTTAGAGGAGGCACGGGGGGAGGGCGCACACGCACACTGATGTGAACAGGGGGGGGCGAAGCTGCGCACGGTATTTCCTCTTGGATGGTCAGTGTGCTCGGCTCCCAGCTTCTGAGTCCAACCCTAACACTGCAGGGATCAGCATGCCAGAATGACCCGGTGCCGGCCTTATCAAGGCGACGAGAAACAGGCGTTGGACTGGATCTTCTCAAGTAGCTGGGGGTTGTATGGCTTGAGGGCATGTTATGTTTTCAAGTCGGTTTGGGCGTACCAGTACGTGGTGGCCAGATAATCAGAGTGAACACAAATGCACAGCTATTGTAGGCGTTTTCGTTTTCGTGCGTTGACGCGGAATGTTGCGATCGATCGAGCCGACGCGATCGATCGAGCCGACGCGATCGATCGAGCCGACGCGATCGATCGAGCCGACGCTCACCATCGGCGCGATCCCGCAGCTTTGAGCAGAAGGGACGCGAGGATCGATGCGAGCAGCAGGTGGCGCCGGAGCACCCTAACAGACTGAGACGGGCGCCGCAAGTGCCAGAGCGCAAAGAGGGTTATAGCGCCAATCATGGAGCGCAAAACGACGGGGACGATATGAGCACTAGTGTGGGCCAAACCAGGGACTAGCTTGCCAGCAGATGAATCTGCTCGTGACTATATTCGCTTAGCACACAAGCTTTCTGACTGTCAAGGGTGCCCATTGCCTGGCCCCTCTAGCGTTCCCTTGTAGCGTTCCCTTGTACCTTTCCCTTGTACCGTTCCCTTGTAGAGATCCCTTCTAGAGTTCCCTTTCAGCGTTCGTAACCGAGTTCTACTACGAGGTTACTGTTCTTTCCCGTCACTGGTAGCACAAATGTGTGGCTCACAAGCGCACACACAAACACACCTAGCCCCTTGTTCACACACGTGTATTGCACCCCGCTGTCCCCTTTGTTCACGCATGTGTGTGGGTGTGTCCGTGTGTGCGTGTGTCCGTGTGTCCGTGTGTCCGTGTGTCCGTGTGTGGTTACTCTTCTTTCCCACTACTCTTCTTCTTTCCGCGCTGGTCCCTGCGCCCGTCAGTCTTCTGCAACAACTCGTCGAAGCAGTTTTCGTCCTCCCTCGGCGACGAGATGATCTCGCACCAGAACACAATCAGAGGGAGCAGGAAGAAAGCCCACTTCAGCATAGTCGCGATGCCGCCGATCATCGTCACGGGCCGCGGGAGAGACGTGTGTTTATTGTAGTGGTTCAGCAGGAAAAGGATGATACTGTTCTCGATCAGATCGAAGAAAGCCGCGCCAAGCGGCAATCCTGCGATAACGCGACGCGCTAAAGGGGGCGTCGCGCCGGCAGGCAGGCCTTCGTGGGGCACGATGTTGAGGAAGAGGGCGATCAAGGTGCTGAGCAGGGGCGCGTACAGGAAAGGGAACACGAGATCGATGACGTAGAAGAGCTTGAGGGTTGCCAGGGCATCTGGAGAGAGAGACGTGAACAAAGATTCGGCTGCTGTACGAGTCCAGAGCATTTTGAAGTCCAGCAGGTTGCCTTTGTTGGCCGAGAGGGAAGGCTCTGAATTGAGAACCGTGTACATGGCAAAGTAGCAGGCCGATGTTGACACAGCCATGAAGCAGGCGAACATCAAAAAGGTCTTTGGAGGAGTCTTAACCGGAGCCATTTTTAGATCTTGGATAGAAGCGGCAAAGGGCCGAGCAATACAGTAATGAGACAATTGACGAGCGCGAAGGTGGTATTGCTAAAGCAAAGTCAGCGACGTTGTCTCGATGTTTCGTTGTTTAGGCAGGCCAATCGAGGCACTCTCAATCTTCCATATAAGGTAGTCGTGCGCACCGCGCGACTATAAAACTATAAAGCAACACAAGCTTCTTCCTATTCACAAAACTGTAGAGAGACAAGTGAGCGGATACTAACACACAAAGGCTAGTGGACACGCATACACACAACTCCGGGTGTTGCGCAGCGAGAAAGAGTTGAATCGTTTGCTCAGGGCTAGGTAGAGTAAACGCGGCTGGAGAAGTACAAGCAGGCCCGTGCAAGCGAGTTGAGAAACCATTCGAAGCTTCCACACAGTGTGAGTTCCATGCTTCCACACAGTGTGAGCGCAGCGCTACACCAGTCGCGAAACACACGAGACTCGCACACGAGACTCGCACACGAGACTCACGCACGAGACTCACACAGACTCACACACACACACTCTCGCACCCATCAATCTCAGCGCTGGCAGCTTCTCAGTAACCACCGTCGCCGACCACCTCGTACACAAACTAGTTTCTCTCTCGCCCCTCCTCCTCTCTCTCTCTCTCTCTCTCTCTCTCTCTCTCTCTCTCTCTCTCTCTCTCTCTCTCTCTCTCTCTCTCTCTCTCGCCCCTCCTCTCTCTGCCCCTACCCCAACTCTAACATGGCCTCGCAACAACTCCAACTCGCCTACCTTCGGTCCTACCAATCCTCAGGCGCCTACGACCTTCCCCTCCCGACCCTCCCCGCCTACATCAGCACCCTGTCCCTAGAGCCTCACCCTTATAAAGTTAGAGCACATGGCACGCTCATGACTCTACAGCACAAGGAAAAACAAGCTGCCATCAACCACCGCATTAACTCACTCGGGGCCCGCCTCGCTAAATTAATGGACACGCACATCGTCACCATCCTGTCCTACCTCGACACTGACCTCTTCACTATTACTATGACCTCACAGTACCTCTACATTATATCGCTAGCGCACGACGGCTTGTTCAGGGACGCGTGCTCGGCTGCCTTTCCCGATGCATTGAGAACCAACTACTTGAGCGCCGACCCTCGCGCCAACGACGACCCCGAACTTACTTTCTCGTGGCGCGACCAGTACCAGTTCCTGCTCAATCCCACTCGCAACCCCAGGCTACCCCCACACGTTCCGCTCACCACCTGCCCTGCAATCTATTCCGACGCGATCTACAGATCGCACCTCTGCCGCTCCATACTTCCGCCTCCGCTCCCCACAGAAAACAACTCGGGCGTAACCCTCGTCAACTCCGTCACCGATTGCTCCTACTCAACCTTCCTCAACCACGAGTCCTCAAACACGCCCCTCCTTCTCAAGGGCGTCACCACAGGCACTCCCCTCGGCAAGTGGACGCCCCAGTTCCTCACCCGTTCTCAGGAGGGGTACAGAACGACGTCAACGCAGTCCCCGCACGCGCCCTCCGCGCAGTTCGCAGCGTACAACAAGTACTGCACGACGGTGTTCAGCGAGAGCCCTTACTATCTGTTCGATAGGAGCTTCAATGACAAGCTCAAGAGGGTGGGGATCGGGGAGGGGGGGGAGAAAGGATGGGAGAAGGTGAGGCGAAGCGATGGGGGGCGGAGAGGAGCGAGGAAAATCGGAGAGGAGAGGGCGGGGAAGCGAAGGGCGACGGCTGAGAAGTGGACGCGCGACGCGCGAGTGAATTAAGCGAGCTGGGCGGTCGTGAGGCGCCCACGAATAGCTCGCTATGAGCCGGTCGTGGGGCGCGATGAGAGCAAAAGACAAGTTCTGGCGCGACGAGCGAGCGAATTGCGCAATCCGGGCGGCGAGTGAGGCGCAATTCGCCCGACAAATTGCGAGCGATGGGAGCAAACGACAAGTTCTGGCACGACGAGCGAACGAATTGCGCGATCTGGGCGGTCGCCAACGAGTAGCGCGCGATGATAGCAAACGACGCGTTCTGGCGCTCCTCGCTCGCAAACGGCGCGTTTCGGGCCTATCTCGGCGTGTCATGCTCACAAACGATGCTCTCCACGCTCACAAACGGCGCTGCCATATGTTCGCACACCCGCTTCCTTTGATCACACATGCATGCCCCCTCTCTTCTCACACTCGCCCGCGCTTTATCGTGCAGGTTCTGGAGGAGAAAACACCGTGGTGGAGACATCGCACTAGTGGCACTAACAACAGGTGAGCAGAACACGCCGATCAAAACACTCCCCCTCTATTCGCTCCTACTCATTTGTTCTGGGCCAGAGGTGTTTGTGTGTGGCGCTAACACTCGCTTCGCTCGTGCAGCGCTGACCCGAACCTACACTCCCCCGACCCCTTGCACAAGACAGACTTGCTCTCTACGCTTGCGCCATCGCGGCCTGATTACGAGTGGCTTATCGCGGGACCGGGTCAGAGCGGGAGCGCGTTTCATATCGACCCGAACGCGACGCACGCGTGGAACATGCCGCTCAGTGGGAGGAAGCTGTGGATCTTCTACCCGCCGGGGACGCCGCCACCGGGGGTTACGGTGGAGAGTGGGGGAGATGATGTGAGGATGCCGGTGACGGTTGGAGAGTGGGTTGCGTGCTTTTGGGACATTCATAGGGCGATAGCTGCTGATCCGGCCTCGGGGGTCTTGGAGTGCGTTGCGGAGCCGGTAAGCACCAGCGCGCAAAAGAGCGGTGCCGGTCGCAAACGGCGCGCTCCACGTTCACTAACTGCGCACTCAACTCTCGCCGTCAATTCTCTCTACTCGCTCCTGGCGTCTGAGCCGGCTTGAGCCGGTCACAAACAGCGCTCTCCACGTTCACAAACTGCCGCCATTTCTCTCTTCTCGCTCCTGAATAGCACGTACTAATCCCATCACCCAGGGGGACGTGCTGTTTGTGCCGCATGGCTGGTGGCACTCTGTCTTGAATGTCGATGATGGGATTAGCGTGGCGATTACGAGCAACTATATCAGCTCCACGAACTTGGCGGACTCGATTCGCTTCTTCGAGCTCAACAAGGGACAGATTTCGGGGTGCGGGGACAGGTTGGGGGAGAACTCCAAGGAGGAGATGGGCAAGCGGTTCAAGAAGGGCATGACCGAGGGCGGGGAGGTGCTCAAGGCGCTGTATGAGAGGGAGGAGGAGCGGAGCAAGAAGGGGTGGGGCTGCGCGGCGTGGGGCGACACAGAGAGTGCGGCCAAGACCGAGAGCATCATGGGGCGGGCGAAGCGACAGAAGACAGAGGGGGCGGCGGAGGACAAAGCGGAGGAGGCCGGCTCTGAGAGCAGCTATTTTTCCTTCGGCTTTATGTAACGCATAGACGGCTCGTTGTTGGCACAGAAGCAGGCACTCGCTGGGTTATATTGTGCCGTCAAAGCGGACACCCATGAAAATCGACTCATGAAAATCCCCTTACATCTCCCTCTTGCAAGCCTCCACAGCGGCCTCCTGATCAGCTAGAACGCGTCGCACATCTACTGGATCTCGATTTTTTAAAGCTCCCAGCAGATGAGTTCACAAAAGAGGCTCGGCATCATGCTTGGGGACGGGAAGGCAACGTTCGGTAGGCGCAGAAGCGCGGATGCGGCCAATCGGGAGGCATACGAAGAGTACAGTAGGCACTACTGCTCAGGCGACGGCGGCCATGCAGGTGGAAGGTCGCGCACCTAAGCGCCGCTGCGGCTGGGGCAGGGGAACGGTGCGATCGGAACCCCAGTCGCCGTACAGGAGGAGGTAGAGTACTGTCGCGTGTCGTTGAATAACATTCAATTTATGGCACGTGTTCAGACTAGGGGAAACACAGCCAACGCCGAGTACTTGGAGGACAGGCTTGGCATCATGCTTGGGGACGGGAAGGCAGCGTGAAAGTCAGGATGCGTCTGACTTTCCCCTGACTTTGAGATACAGGCTGGATTCAGCAGAGATGGGCTCAGGATGGGTTTTCGTCAGGTACCGGAATATAACGTCCGTTGAGGGTCATAGATAGCGCAATATTTCGGGCTTGATGTCCACTACAAGAATACATGTTTGAAAATAATGTTTGAGTAGTTACTCTTTGAGATGGTCGACGCGCATCGACATTAGCTTCTTCGAGGTTCACTAGGTGTGTTTTGGCGTTTTACTTGACGCACTTAACTCAAATGTCACTAAGAAGTTGCTTGGAATCGGTCGTTCAGAGCACGTACAGAGTGAAGCTCGTTGAATCCCTATTTTGCCCTCTTTACACCTTCCAAGTGTGCAGCAGTTACGGGGTCCTTTACGAGTCCCGTTTGGGCCATAGTTCGGGCTCGGGTCCAGTGTATAGTCAAGGTCGAGCCTAGCTCAACAATGGTGGTAGGTGGATTCGATTAGAACGAACGCGGAGTCGCTCAGTCGTTTCAGTGCGCCCATGCTAATGCTGTAATCAATTAAGTAACGTCGCTAAATGGAATAGAGACGTTGAGGTGGTATACTTAATACAGAGGGGGGGGGAGGGGTCTGAGGAGGCGAAATGGCTTGTCTCCTGTGAGATTGTAGTGTTAAACAGAGAGTGTGAGCCAGGAGCACAAGGGGCGGCGTTGGTGTGCGCGTTCCCTTGGACGATCTGCTGGCTTGCGCCCAGATAGAGCTTGCTAAGCTTCTACAACAGAAAGTGAGAGGTCAGCAGCTGGAGGTCAGGGCTTTCCAGCACCCCGATCCTCATCTTCCATCTCTATATCCTTATTCTACGCTCGATCCGTTCGCTGATCACCGCACACATGTGCCTTCTCCGATAATATGCATTCACCGGAGGAACACGCGGGACCCTTCCACGCACTTCCGACGCCCAAGCAACCCGATGCACCAGTGCATACCGGGCTCGCTTGACACGTAGCTCTATGGAGTCTTCTGGGAGGGTCAATTGAAGAAGCGGGGGGGAGGGTCGGGTCGAAGTTACATGGATGAGCCAGAGGACATGTGCAGAATACAATAGCGATGATGCAGTGGCAGGATACAGGAAGAGATGCTTGGGGGGCAGGAATTGAGGAGCTGAAAAGGAAGAGGACAGAGAGAGAGACAGCTAGACAAATAACACAGTCGCAGACGGAGGACGACTATGCGCGTAAATATAATTAAAACTAGAATGCTCGTTGATGCTACAATACAAGTGTAGGACGAGGTGCTGCTAAAGTAGCTCACGTAGCTGGGCAGAGGATGCTGGAGCTGTGGTGAGCGAGATAGTGGGCGCCATCTCGACTGCTGTCGGATTCTTGGGGAAGAGGGGGGGAGACGGCTATTGTAGAGTAAAGGTAAAGATGTGGTTGCATAACTGGGGCGCCGTCACGAGCAGGTTGAGTTGTTTGATGTCAACTGTGGGGGGATGAGAGAGTAGCTATTGTCTGACCGAGGTGGTCGAAATGGGGGGGGGGGCGCACCTATCAAGCGGGAGTTTTTTAGGAGGGCAAGAGAGTGAACCAAAGGGCCCACAAAGTTAACGAGTGGGGACTTGAGGGCCGCGTGACGACATAACGTGACCAGCTGCTTTCTATCAGTAAATCGCCCCACACAATGCTGCCCCGATTAAAACACGCTCTCGGACGCTCTTTGGCATATAGAGTTTACTTTGTCTTGAAACGCTACCGTAAGGACTGACCCCTTAACAAATCTGGCTATTCCGGGGCTCATAGTTGCGTCGCTCTAAATCACGCCCTGACATTAATTGCTACGCCGGTGAAATGAGGGTTCGCGACATCCAGTTCCTTACGATCGGCCTGGTGCTGGGCTACATCGTGACGAGCTACTGCACGCTTTCCCAGTCGCCCCCATGCCCAGTGGCCAACACCCTCCTCTCTTTGCCCCTGTCTACCATCCCCGGGGGCTCTGTTGCTTGCCTGCCCTGCTGCGTGTGCCCACCGCCCACCCCCTGCCCGCCCCAGGCCATTCCCGCGTCCAACGCAGTCGCTGACAATAGCCTGTCAACCCCCCCTCCCCTTCCCTCAGCGGGAAAGGAGCAGAGGGAGAAATGTTTCCAGGAGCTGAAGCAGAACTATAAGTTGAACATAAACGATGTGCACTCCATCCCCCCGTTTGACAACTTCGTGCCTTCTATCTACGGAGTCGCCGGTCCGGACGTAACCGGCTGGGGGCTGGATACGAACGTATTCGATGCAGTGATAAACTGGGTGAAGCCAAAGTTCCATGTTGAGGTCGGTAGCTGGAAAGGTTCCTCAATTATCTACTATGCGAACAAGATGAGGGCCATGCATCCCCACGGCGAGTGTCTCATGGCGATTAGTGTTGACACGTGGCTGGGTACAACACATGCGTGGCACAATGAGGTGAGTGAGATGAGGACCTTGTGCGAGCTACTGAGCGCCTGAATTACGGAGACTGAAAACACAAATGCAGCGATTGAATATCGCTATTGAATCCCTTGGACCTCACTTCTCAGTAACTCTTCTCTTCCACGGCGCATTTTTTCACTTCAACCAGACACTCAGTAACTGACATTCTTATCACTCCTAATACAGGATATGGAGCACCCTGCTGATGGCAACGACCTTCACCTGCGTAAAGGATATCCCTCTGTCTACTACCAGTTCTTGCACAACATCATGAGCGAGAAGGTTGACGACATCGTGTTTCCGTTGCCGCTCCCTGGGCTGATGGGCGCTGTTTTTTTCGAAATGCAGAAAGCGTCGCCGGACTCTATCTACATCGACGGATGTCATGATGAAGAATGTGTTTTCGAAGATATCTCTATGTGGTTTCCGTTGTTGCAAGACAGAGGGATCATATTTGGCGATGACTACCAAAGGGCGGGCGTAAAGAATGCAGTGAAAAGGTTCTGCGAAAATGAGCCCAAATGTCAGCAGATGACTGATTTTGAGAGATTGGGAGACACGGGGAAATTTCCCGGCAGGACCTACACTGTACGTTCTCCAGAAGATTTAAAGAATAAAATGTATACAGGCTTAAACGAGGGGGTATTTCAATACATCTTCACAGTGGGGGGTTACGTCCGCAAAAAATACGGTTAGTGGTTCGGTGCCTCATTTTTTGCGGGCTACCAATGCCCGGGGGCGCTAGCTTA
>Ga0307985_10001350_pt1 | contig 13844 bp, 12 predicted proteins | sample EllFjometageno80_FD_203155 | JGI IMG/M metagenome (GOLD analysis project Ga0307985, IMG submission 203155) | Marine microbial communities from Ellis Fjord, Antarctic Ocean - #80 | ecosystem: Environmental > Aquatic > Marine > Unclassified | place: Southern Ocean | collected 2014-10-09 | reverse complement strand
AAGGGGCGTGGTAAGGGGTGTGGTAAGGGGCGTGGTAAGGGGCGTGGTACGGGGCGTGTTTGTGGGAGTTGGCGTGTGTGTATTTTTTTCGCGGGAGGGTTATAGTACAGGGAGTGGGGAGAGGGAAGGAAGGAGTTGCGGAGAGGAAGGGTCGAAGAGGGAGAGTAGGGTGGGGATGAAAGGAGTCGATGTATGTCAATTAAGAAACAGGGGGGATCGGGGGGGACAGGAAGGGTTCAAGGGGGAATGCGGGGGGGGGGGGATTGGGGGGGACCGGCAGGGAGGGTCGGCAGCGGCACAGGGGGGGAGCGCACGGCCAGCTTAATTCGATAAACGACGCTAACTCTACCAATGGCAAGAAAACATTTTTAATAAAATCTGGACAACAAGACAACTTGCGAAGACAACTACCGACAAGCAAGGCACGCTATCGACAAGCAAGGCACGCGGTCGGCTCAACGCATCCAGTAAACAGCACACGTAAGTTTACGCTGGCTCCCCCCTCCATCCTGCTCCTCTAGCGCCCCTCCCTCCCTCCCTCTCTCCATCCTGCTCCTCTAGCGCCCCTCCCTCCCTCCGCCCCTCCCTCCCTCCCTACTTCTACTTCTTCTACTCCCTCGCCATTCCGCACCTACCGATTCCCAATAATCTGCAGATCGCTTATCATCATCACATGGTCGCTTCCCCACTGCGCATTCGGCAGCGCCGTCCCGTCCTTCTCAATGTCGCTCACCGCAAGCATCTGCGACACGCTAACCGGCCTCACGTTGTCCGTGTCGAACCAAATGTAATCCAGCACGCCCTTGAACGCGTCAGTGTAGTTCGTGTACGCCGGCTCGCTGCCGGAAATCGCGCGATAGGCCGAGTCAAGCGGGAGCGTGTGCGTGATACCGCGAGCGTCGGGGAGGATGCCGTGCGCGTCGGCGACGTCGGGGTGCGAAATGTCGACCTGCTGCGAGGCAAGGAACGAGTACACCGCGGAGGAGGGGGTTGAGTTCAGGTCGCCGCACAGCACCACGGGGAGGTTGCGGGAGATGGCGAACTGCACAAAACACGGTGTGAACAAAGGGCCACAAACGCGGCCGTGAACAAAGGGGGGGGTTTGTTGATGAGCCAGCGCTTACCTCCTCGAGAGCCTGAGTCAGCTGCCACGCCTGCCACAACTTGATCTCCGGGTGATCCTTGTTGGAGTAAAAGTGCGTGTTCGCGACGCAAATGCGGCTATGCCCGCCCCCTCTCGCGTTCGCAATCTCCAGCACCGTGAACTGCGCAATGTTGTCCTTCTTCAGCTTGGAGAGCAGCGTGTTGTCATCCTTCCGGTACCCTAACGACTGCACGTAGCGCGTCGCAAGGTCGTTGAACGAAACAGTCTGCGCCTCAACCAGTGCGAGCTTGCTGCGCCGCCAGAACGTCGCGCACCCGTCCACCTTCCCCTGCATCATGCCGTCCCTGTCCTTCGCCTTGTAAACGCCCTCGAATCCTCGGGCCTCGAACCACGGTCTGATGTGGCTCTCGTAATAATCTCCCTGAACCTCCTGCAGACAGATGACGTCCCCCTCACTCGCCTTAATCTCCCCCTGCGCACTCCTCCACCTATACTCAAACGCTAGCGCCCAAAAGTCGCAGTATGGGTACTGCTGCCCCGTCGCGTAAATCTCCGCCAATACATTGTAACTAACGAGCCGGATCGTAGGCGGCATGGGGTTCGTCACGCCAGGATTCACCTTTATCATCGTCCTAACCGGCGGCACACTCGGGCAATCCAGCGTCAATCCCGTCACGCAGAATCTACTCATCAGCGTCTCCGCGCTCTTGCTATCCTGCGCCTCCGCGAGCACGAGCATTCTCCGTCCGACAGTCTGGGTGGTTGGAGTGAATTCAGGAGCGGAGGATGTCGTTGTAGAAACGAGTGTCCACTCGTTCAGGTCCACCTTGGCAATGTGGGAAGTAAGTGACGGGCTCACATCCCTTACAGGAGTGGCTGGTGGCTTCTCCTTTGAGTTAACTGTAGTAACCCCGTGATCCTCACTAACGCTATTGTTGGGATCATCAAAAGTCTTGGTACTCCCAACCTTCCCCCCCTCCATCCACCCCTTCTTGAAGCACGTCGCGTTGCAGAACTTGCCCCCGTTACAGCTCCTCCTCGGATCCACGCACACCAAGCTGTGCGGTTGATTGCCGTTCGCGCCGGTTGCGCCCATCGCGTACGAGGACCAGACGAGGGGGGAGTAACTGTGGCGGCGTTTGCAGGTTGAGCTGCCGCATGTCTCCTCGAGCGAGGAGGACATGTACCATGAGAAGCGGAATGAGTGGGCGGGGGGCTGGGTGGGCTTGGTGAGGGAGCCTGACTTGAGGGGCGGAGGGGGGTTGTTTGTGTCAATCTTCTTGGAGTACATGTAGGCGTGGGGCTTGAGGGTGCAGCCGACTAGGGGGCGGTCCACTCGGAGGGAGAGGTGCCAGGAGTAGAGCGTGGGCTCGGTGTTTCGAGACATGGGGGTTAAAGGAGGTTACGAGAATGGGGGCAGGGGTGAGAGAGAAGGGGAGTTGTCGGGGGGTGGACGTGGACGAGAGAGAGGAATGAGGAAGGGGGCTGTATGGTGTGGAAGAGGGGGGATTTAGGGGGTGGAAGGGCTGCGGTATGTTGCGGGGGGGCTGCGGGGGGTGGTTTGGCGTGGTAAGAACCAACGGAACAACAAAGTCTGGTGTGCTTTTCGATGGATTTGCAATATGTACGAAAAAACGACGGAATCAACGCTGAGCAAGGAGTGCTCAGAGACGGAAAGAAGGGTAGACAGATAGAAGGTACTCATGTTCCATTGAGCCGTTAAGTCAGCTGTAAAACAAAACCTAAAAAGTTACATTACCAAGGGGTGGAGCACGTGTTTAGGGTTTCAGCAAAATGAAATTTCTTCATTTCTCGCTGGCTGTTTTTTCTTGACCGCTTTTCCGTCTCGTATCAAAAACTAATACTGCATCTCGGCCCACCCCTACGCACCTTACGCACCCAAGTCGTCTGGTTCGTTGACGCGGTCAGGCCTCTCGTAGCTAGACTCTCGCGAGAACTCTCAATAAGACCAGAATCCTCGCGCCTCACGCCCACCGCAACCTCGCCACCGCAGTTTCTAACCGGCCAGCGCGCGCCCCCCCCAACAATGCCTCTCGTGTACTCCCTCATCTCCCGCGGGAAGACCGTGTTGGCGGAGTACACCAACACCTCTGGTGAGTCCCATCATCCTCGCCTATGCTGACACGGTTTACGCCGCGCCCGCAAGCGCTGAGCGCCCGATCTCGCTGTCAAGATTCCCCGCTCGCTCCCCCCTCTCTCTCATCCCCTCTCCCCCAACCCCATTCTCCCAACCCCATTCCTCAATCTCCTCATCCCCCTTCCTCTCACACCCACCCCTAACACCAGTAACAGGAAACTTCCCGACCGTCACGCGCGTTCTACTCGCGAAAATACCGGCGACGGATCAGCGGATGAGTTATCAGTATGATGAGGTAAGTGGCGGAGCAGGGCGAGAGGTGGCGCGGAGACTTGAATCACGCCTGCAATGCCGCGTTTTTCGCAAAGCGGCTGCACATGACAGGAGCACGGCGTCGAACCCTAACATGACAGGAGCACGGCGTCGTAGCATCACTTTGTGTCGCATTCTTGCTTAATACCTTGTCTAACACCACCCAGTTTATGTTCCACTACATCACTGAGGACTCCATCACCTACCTCGTCATGAGCGACGAGAAGAACAAGCACCGTCTGCCCTTCGCCATGCTCGAGGAGGTGATGAAGCGTTTCAAAAACCAGTTCGGCACGCAGTCCCAAACCGCCATCGCGTTCAGCATGAACGACGAGTTCTCGCCAGTCCTCCGCGAGTGCCTCGAGTACTTCAACGACAACCCGCAGATTGACACGATTGGCGCGGTGCAGGGACAGATTGACGACGTGAAGAACGTCATGGTGGAGAACATTGAGAAGGTGCTGCAAAGGGGCGAGAAGATTGAGCTGCTCGTGGACAAAACGGACCGGCTGAACCAGCAGGCGTACAAGTTCGAGCGCCAGAGCAAGAAGCTGAAGAACACCATGTGGTGGAAGAAGGTGAAGATGTACCTCGGGCTCGCGTTCTTAATCGCGCTCGTCATCTTCATCATATCGGCCATGGCGTGCGGAGGACTCGACTTCCACTCGTGCGGCGGGGGCAAGTAGGGGGGCAAGCGGACGACGTAAGCGCAGGATTCGGACAGGTGTTGGGGAGTAGGCGGTGAGAAAATTAAGTGTGACAGTAGTTTTGACGAATCTACCCGAACAGAATGACAGATTGAAGACGACTGGCTGAGAACGGCCGGCGAGCGAATGTGCTGTTCACTCGCTCATTGCACTTCAAAACCGGCTTGTCGCTTGATATTCTCTTCAACGTCCAAAAGGGCCCAATATTTACTCTCACTATGATGAATGCTGCAGCTCCAGCGTTCGCTTCTCGACCTCGTCCATTTTGCTCAGCAGAGCGTCAATCTCGCTACTTGACATTTCGACGGTCTCGTTCTTAGTGGTGCCGTCCGGCTGTTTCAGGGAAAGTTTGAGGGATAAGAGGGGAGTTTGGGTCGCGGTTATGGTGGAGGAACTCGTTACGACGCGGAGAGAGTAGTCGAAGTCGGTTAGTTGACCTGATGTGACGGGCATGGTGGCAGCGGGAAGAGGCTTGAGGGAGGGGTTGGGGGGGAGGTAGACTGTGAAGGAGGTGTTAGGGGAGGGAAGGCAGATAGATATGAGGAAAAGGATTTGGGATTTGTTCGGGGGGGGGGAATAGGCGTGAATTAAAAGCAACGGGGAGGGGGCATGGTAGCGGGGGGGGGGCTGGTCTGTGGAATGCCGGCTCACAGTGATTGACTCAAAGACGCTGTCTCGGGAACTGGATCCTCTCTTCTCGCACCTGTCGCCCAATCTCAGCACACCTGAAGATGAGATAAAGAAAGTGGATAAATCAGCCAAGAGATTTAGTGGAGATAGAGAAGAAACAAGGAAACAAACATGACCGTTACGCGCGGCGGCCAGAAACTTGCACCGTGAATTACTCAACCTTCCCGACGTCGCCAAGAACTAAAAAAAGAGGGCCGCAAAGCCCTGGTCAAGGGCTACGCGATAAGCCAATAAAAGTACTACCCAAAAATTGGCTGATTTATCCACTTTCTTTATCTCATCGTTCACCTGTTTGCACAACGGGGGGCATGGGGGCACATGCTAGGGCGCGGCATAATCCTCGATCTATAAAGCGCGACAAAAGCTACCGCCAAAACGTGCTCTGATTAGGTATTAGAGGACGAACTTCTGCTCGACCACGAGGTCCTTCAACGTCATGATGCCGTGCCCGACTCCGCCCGTGAGGGTATAGAACGAAACCCCTCCTGCCCCCAACACAAAGTTCCAGAACGTGTACGTGAAGTAGTAGATGAGGAAAACCGCGCTCCACCCGACAACGCAGAACTTGCTCCTCGGCGAGAAGACGGGGTAAAGATGGACGCCGAGACGGTCGAGGATGAGGAGGTAGAGAAGGGAGTAGTACAGCATCACCGCGAACGCGGCCCACAGATCCACCGACGTTAAGAGGCGGCTGGAGGACGATACGATAGTGAGAGCAACGCTGATCGGGTAGTTCAAGACGTGGATCTCCGCCATGTGGAACTGCAAGTTCCAGGTGATGAAGGTGGCTTTCTTCTCCACCGTCTTCATGAAAAAGAAGTACATGATGGGCGCGAGAAGGAAGTTCCACAGCACGAACGTCACCGAGGCGGCTGCGGGGTGGCTGAGCGTCAGATCACGCAGTGTGAACAAAGCATACTAAGCATGTGAACTCACCAACGAGCGCAGGGAACCTGAAGAACTCGTGACTTGCCGCGAGCAGGTACAACACGCCTGATCCGTGGTCGGTGAAAAACGAACAAACTGCAGACGACAGGGCGAAGTACGTGAGGATGCACCAGGATGTGATCGTGTACGTGAAGAGTACACCGGGACCGGCGAGTTTGAGGATAGATTGGAGCACGTAGAGGCCGTTGAGGGAGGTTACAATTGCGACGATATGGTGGGTGGAGAAGAGGGCGGGGAAGGCGGTGGTGGGTGCGAATGAGAGGGTGGGTGTGTAGGCGAACATGACGTAGATATAGGCTAGTATGAATGGAGGAGACAGAGGGAACCATGGACCCACACGGAGATGTTCAGGCACAAAGTCAAAGAAGCCACCCATCGAGCCGTTGTTGTCGTAGATGATCCAGTTGCTGGAAGGGGAGATGAGGAGCTTGAGGATCTCACTGTACTTGGGAGGAGTGAAGGTGGTAGCAGTGGCTTGCTTGGATGGAGTTTTGGCTTGCTTGGATGGAGTTTTGGACCTAGAGCGAGACTTGGAACGGGCGCGCGCGGCGGGAGGGGGCGTGTCAGCGCCAGTGAGGGCCTGGCGTGATCTCCTGGTGGAGCGGGGGGTGGACGCCGTGAGGAGAGTCATGTCTGGGAGGGTTAGTTTGAATACTTAATTGCTGGGGTCAAGTTGTCAAGGGGCGGGGGGAGGGCAGAGGGGACTTCAAAATACAATCGCGTGGGGGAGGGGGGGAGGGAGGAAGGAGAGAGAAGGGCAGAAAGGAGACACGCGATCTCGCTGCTTACTGGCTGGTGTCGCAAAGAATGAATTGATCTCATCTAACCGAGATTCAACGCAACTGCGGCCTGATCCCTTTCTTGTGGTGGCTCGTCCTACCATCTGCGGCCCGCTTGGCCCCGGACGCTCTTGGCCTTCGTCTTGCTGCCGCGGCTCGGAGCGCTGCGCGCTCTTGCCCGGCCCTGCCTTCGTTACAAACGGGGTGTTCGTAGTCTTGACCAGGGACGAGGACGGAAGGGGAGGGACGGAGATGGGGCGAAGGTACGTTTGGCATGGCAGGCACGCCTGGTCAGCTGGGACAGACAGCTGAGATGAGCTCACGCACAGAAAATCCAAGAACATACACGTTGAATATAGCAAGAGAGAGGTATTATTTGATACTGCCATTTTTTGGGACGAGCTTTACCTGTCGGTCAGTAAAAGCGGCCGCCTTCAAGTCCTAAAATGTTCATCCGCTTCGTCTCCTGCTCGCTCCCAAGCTTCCGTATCCTCAACCAACCCTCCCTTCCCCATTCTAACCCCTCCTCCCCAGTCTGTCCGAGGATCATTGCCCAACAATGTCCAGCACCAAGAAGCAAAAGACGAACGACCTCGCCGCCTCCGTTGCGCTAATAACCGCCGGTACCGCGAAGTACGACGCCGTGATTGTCTGCTGCACGGACGACAAGCAGGCGGAATACTGGCAGACCAGGTTGTCCGAGACTATCTGCAAGGTGAGCAATGACACAAGCATTTGGGAACACGGGGCAGAGCGCAGTGAAGAGCTGAGAGAGCGGCGTTTGGGAGCAAGGAGAGCAAGCCGTTTGGGAGCGGGGAGAGCGACGTTTGGGAGTGGGGAGAGCGACGTTTGGGAGCGGGGAGAGCGCCGTTGCCGAGCGGAGAGAGCGCCATTCGCGTCATTCGCGCCATTCGCTGACTCCTGCATTGCATTCCATTCACTTACATTCGTCACCTTTTCAGGCGCCACCAAGCAGAGGCAGACAGTCGACGTGCTTCCCGATTGTCCTCGCAGTGACCGAGGACTGGTCCGCTGGCGGCGCCGGGAACGGCCTCGGCACCCTCTACGCCTTCAAGAAGGCTGCCGCCCTCGCCAACGATCTCTATGACGAGGATCTCCTCGGCCTCCTCTACAAGGGCAGCATCTCCACCGCCCTCTTCCACACCGCCGGGAAGGGCACGCGCCTCGCCCCCCTTCCCGCCGCGGAGAACAACAATAAACCCGGCGTCCGCCTCCCCGCCAACATCGCCCCCGGCCGCCCCATGACCGTCCTCGAGTCCGTCATCCTCCAAACCGGCGTCTACGCCCCGTCCCGCAAAGGCCGCCTCTCCGTGTACTGGGGCGACCAGATCTTCATCCCCTCCGTCGACCCCCTCTACACGCCCGCCAACCACGTCGACATCATGTGCACGCTTGGGAGCATGGTGGGCGAGGATGAGTGGAAGGAGAAGGGGCTCGAGAAGTACGGCGTTATTGGTGAGGGAGCGAAGCACGCGAGCGATGCTGAGCACCGAGCGATGCTGAGCATCGAGCGATGTCGTTGGGAGCGCCCCTTTGTTCACGCACGTCGCCCGCCCCCCTTTGTTCGCACCGCCGTTCCCCTTTGTTCACACATGTGTGTGGCTCACACAAGTGCCGTACATTTATATAGCCGTCTCGAAGTCCGGCGCCGCCGCTCAGGTGGACAAGGTGGACCACCCCACGGCGGTGCGAATGCTCGCGTCGATCGGCGACGTGCAGATGGTCGGGCCGTCCCTCGGCTCGTTCAGTGTGAGCGCGCCCTTCCTGGACGCGATATGGCAGGAGTTCGAGGCCGAGCTGGAGGCCAAGGAGGGCAAGATGGACACTGACCCGCACTTCTGGATGCCCATGACGCTCGCTGCGGCGGACTACACCAAGCTCATGAGCCAGAAGAATGTGGATGCCACGGTCTCGTCCAAGCATTACGCCCGCATGGCGGCTTTCAAGGACGCTTTTTTGGCTGCTCAGAAGAGCGAGGGGAGTAAGTTCGGGCTCTTCGGCGCCGTCGACGTGGGAACAGACGCGTGCTGGTGGGACTACGGACAGCTCCAGAAGTACTTTGCGAACAACATGCAGCTGACTGAGGACAGCGAGAGCGCGGGGTTGTTGAGGGAGTTCTTTGGGCTTTCGAGTCGCGTGGTGGATTCAAAGTTGGAGGGAGTTACGGTGGACGGTGCGAGCTGCGTGTTTTCGAGCAAGATTTCGTCCGGGGCGGTCGCGTCCTCCGTTGTTTCTAGCGTGACTGCGGGCTGTGTTCAGATCGACGGCGCGCTGCTGATCAACGTGACGGCGAAGAAAATCACGGCGGGGAAGGGGAGCATTGTGTATAACGTCAAGGACGAGAGCGAGGAGGGGATCGTGGTGGGGGAGAGAGAGGTCGTGTGCGGCATTTGGGGCGTCGACGGGACTTGCGTTGTGGTGAAGAGCTCGCAAGATATCGACGGAGGGCAAGCGTGGAAGGAGATCGTGAAGGGGAACGCGAAAAGCTTCGAGGGCTACCACGAGAGCAACAAGGACGCGGACGTGAACGCCATCGAGGAGGCCAAAGTGCGGGCGATGGCCAGCTAGCTAGTTAAGCAAAATTAAGTAAGTTGAGGACCGTGTTGGACTTTGCGTACAGCGGAACTTGCGGTGCTTGTTGATGAAGTAAGCCGACTATTGCTTCTGCGCGCTGGCTATCCCTGGCTTCGTGGCTCTTACAATAGCGAGCCCGCCGCCTGGCACGAGCAGCATGAGCCCCCCCCTCGTTCCCCCCCTCCCAGCCCCCCTCCCTAGACCCACCAAGTTCAGAACGGCCGGCAAGATACCCCTGTTCCCCCCCCAGCTCTGCATGGTGTTTTTGGTTGACAACTCAACCACTGTTACTTTAAAGGCGTACTCTCAAGCGCAATGCAAGGACCTGATCTCGACCATCCTCTCTCCCGGAGCCATCCTTTCCTTCGTTCCCGACCCCGCCCTCCACCTCCACAGAACCTCTCCTGACAAGCCCACCTCCTCCAAGTTCTACACAGCCCTGATCACCGCATACCTCAACACCGCCACCCCAGTCTTTCACGCGGCCATGACGCTCTTCGCCAACGCCGCCTACCAGCCCTGCGTCGACTTGACGCTGCAACTAATCTCCTCGCTCCGTTCCTCCACCCCCTCCCCCTTATGCCCCTCCGTCTCCTCCTGCTACTCGCTAGCCGGCGACGCGTACACTGCCATCGGGAAGCTCAAGGCGGGTCGAGCTGCCGGCTGCTACACGATGGCCGCCAAGACGTCCCCCGACCCTCCCTCCGCCGCCCTCCTCCTGAAGCTGCGAGCTGACGACAATGACGACGGCGAGTTGCAGGACATCGAAAGCCTCCTCGCCAACCACTCGGTCCTCTCGACGTCCTCCAAGTTCAAGTTCAGCTGCACGGGCTGCGGCGAATGCTGCCGCACGAGCGACAACATCTTGCTCACGCCGTACGACATCTTCAACATGTCCCGCTCGGAGAACGTGGCCGCCACCACCTCGGTCCTTCACGAGCGATTCTCTACCGCGTTTAAGTACATGCTGAACAACGAGATCCCGATCTGTTACCTGAGGCCGGTCAAGTCGGAGCTCGGGCACTGCCACTTCGCGTTTCCCCTGTATAAGGACAAGGAGAAGCAGCTACTCTCGTACTCGCAGACCAAGGAACAGCTGCTACTTGGCACGCCCCTGTCTCCAGGTGAGGAAGCGACACACTGCAGCACAGACACGCATACACACACACCCCATCCTTCTCCCCTTTTGTTCACACCGTGTTTTCGGTAGTGCTGAACTCGTTCTCCAAGCCAGCCCTGGGCTGCTTGCTCGGCGTTGCTGGGATGCCGAGCATGTGCTCCTCGTACCCCGTGGCGAACGAGATCGTGTTCGGCGACTTCTGGCACGAGCGGCAGACCCCCGAGGCAGCGACGTGGGTCAATGACGAGAAGTGGGTGGTCGTCAAGAACGACGCGTGCGAGGGCTTCTACGAGGACGACCAGGAGAGAACGCAGGCCTACGCGGGGCAGCCAGCGCAGGAGATCACGATCCAGGAGTTCTTGGACTCGGGAACGGATCTGCGCACCAAGGAAATTAAAAAGGCGTGGTTTCTGAGCCTTCACGGGACCGTGGTCAGGAGCGGGGTGGTGCAGGGCATGAAGGAGACGAAGATGCGCACGCTGTTCATTGAGCAGCTCGCTCGCATCTGGTTCGACTTCGATCGGCTGCAAACCAGCAGGATCAGGGCTTTCAAGAGATGGGACCGTGTGCAAAGAGTGATCGAGGAGCACACGAAAATGCTGACAGAACAAACTGTCCAATTCATGGAGCGGGAGAGGCAACGGGGGGAGGAGGAGGAGGGGGGTGTCGCAAGATTCACGGAGCTACTCAGATCGCTTAACTTTTAAACGGAGCCTTTATCGCTCGCGCGAGCTTTCAATTCCTGCCTCGCGGTTTTGCAGATCGCAGCAAAAAGATAAGCTAGGTTTCAATTCCTGCCTCGCAGTTTTGCAGATCGAAGCAAAAAGAGAAGCCAGGTCGGCACCGCTTTGATTCCCCTGTACCTTTCTATTTGTCAATCGGAGCAAAAAATAGAAGCTAATGCACGCGCGGGGGGGCGAGTGCATAAGGTCGAAACGGGGGATTGAACTAAAGTAGTTCGTTTCTTGGTTAGTGCATGGCTTCGATACAGTATTGAGAGATGGGGGGATTGCTTACCCCCGGACCTCCTCCACCCAAAGGAGGAATCATACCTCTAGACCATTCCGACACAATCATATAATGACTGCTACTGCGCGGGCGCAGATTATTTTTCAAAGTCACTTTTTAGGGTCCTAAACAGCATGCACCTAGTTTGACAATCTGTTTCGACCACGGGCTCCACGTAACATGAAAAACCTGGCAAGAGCTCACCTCGCACCCACTGGTGCCCCCCCCCCAGCCTCCATCAAGGATTCGCCGCTCTAAATCTCGTTCAGGGGCTGCCGAGTTCATGGCAATAAATATCCTGCTCGGTCTGGACCGGCTCCTTCATCTTTACACCCTGTGGGGGACGCTGTATTCGACAAATCAAAAAATCTGCGCTACAGAATCGGCTATGTGATCGCGGTCGGGGCGCTGCCGCGAACTGAGCTTCTTAAATATGACCGTACCGGCGTCAAAAAATCGAGGAAGCTATCTGCATCTCATCTGCATCTCTAAGGTCCCAACGAGGTGCTTCCCGTCAACCTCCCGTTGCTGTCTTGCCGCTGTCTCTTGGATCGTCACGCTGACATGCCATTGTTGCCCGTTTTTGTGGGGAGTCTATAAGAGGCAAGTCCCGAGTCCGGGATCCGAAATTTCAAGTTTGCTGCCCCGGACACTCAGAAACCAGGTTCGCTTGGTACTTGTAGGCGTCGACTGTTGCGTTCACCTCGATGGCGGAACGACTGTAGCATCGGGGGGTCTCTCCCCAGCACATACATCATTTCCAGGCGCTTGAACGTAATCGATCGTTTACCATTACTCCTCGTCTTGATCACCGCTGTCCTCGGCGTCCGAAATGTTGGCGGCTCTCTTGAAGACGATCCTCTTCTCCAGGTGCTTGAACTGGCCTCCGTCGTCCCAGTCGACCGCCTTCTCCTCCTTCTCCTCCTCTGCCTTCTCTCCCCCCCCCGCAGCTTCCTCCTCCTTCTCCTTCTCCTTCTCCTTCTTCTCCACTTTGACTTCCTCCTCCTTGACCTTCTTTTTCTTCTTCTTCTTCTCCACCGCTCCCCCCTTGTTCTTCCCGCCTCCCCCGTTCGCCAGATCGCGCAGATTGTCGTCGACCCACTGGTTCGTCTCCTCCAGAACCTCTAGCATGTCGCTCGCCACGGCCTTGAATTTCCTATCAAAGTACGTGTAAACCACGCCCTTGACCCCCTCCCCCTGACTCCCTCTCCCGACTCGCCCGCATCTGTGGATATACTGCTCGATATTTCCCGGAAAGTCGTAGTTCACCACATACTCCAGCCCCTTGACGTCCAGCCCTCTCGCCATGACGTCCGTGGTCAGCAGCAGCTGGTACTTGGCGGCCCTGAATTCGCCCAGCGTCTTGTTTCTGACCTCCTGGTACTGTTTCCCGTGGAGCGTCGTGAAGCTGCGAGCGACGTGAGTGTTAAGAAAGAGGGAGAGGACCGCACACGTGTGTGAACAAAGGACAGCGGCGCCTCCCTGCTCACCTGTACGGCCTGTCTGCCTCGTCCTGCTTCTGAATGATGCTGTTGACGCTCATTAGGTCCGTAATCTGGCTGAAGAAAACGATGCACCTCGCCTTGTTGCGCGCGTCTCCGCCCCCGAGCAGCTTGGGGAGCAGCTGCATGAGCTTCTTGGGCCGCTTGTGGTGCGAGCTCACGGTCAGGACTTGGGTGATGTGTGCCGGAATCGACGAGCTAGCGTCGTGAGTGGGCAGCGTCAAAGCCACCGCGTCACCCGCCGCCGCGTCAACCGCTGCCGCCTTGTCGCTGCTCGGCCTCTTAACCCTCACGAGCACCCCCTCGTCCGCCGGCTCGTCCGGAACCGGCTTCCACGTCGCACTAACATACCACCTCCACCCGGGGTTCGTCTTCCTCTTGATCAAGTCCACGTCCTCCATGAAGTTACTCGTCAGCAGACGGTCGTACTCGTCCATAACGAGCAGGCACGGGCGCACGCCGAGCTGCGCGAGCTCGGGAAGCGTCGCGACCAGCCGGCCCGGCGTGCCCACGATCAGAGACGGCTTGGTGGTAAGAATGTCCTCGGTCGTAATGCTGTCCTCGTTGTTCACGCCGCCGGTGATGCAGTAGCTCTTGATCTTGCGCGGTCTTGCCACCGTATCGGGGGAAGTGCTCGTGTGCAGGGCTTTGCGGGAGATGTGCTTGAAGACTCCCTTAATTTGTGCGCACAACTCGCGGGTCGGCGAGACAACGATGGCGAGGAAGGACGGGTCGTGCTTGGCGAGGTCGAGGATGGGGAGGAGGTAGGCGAGCGTTTTGCCGGAGCCTGTGGCGGAGATAAGCGTTGCTGACGGGAGTGGCGTGGATGCGTACAGGGCGAAGAAGGTTCTTTGGATAGGCGTGAGGGTGGTAATATTGAGGTTGGAGGAGGGGAGGGAGGTTAGGAGATAGTGGAAGGGGGGGGGGAGGGTGGTGGAGAGGGTGGGGGGTACGGTGGGGGGGGGGGAAGCTGTGGTGGA
>Ga0307985_10001349_pt1 | contig 13845 bp, 14 predicted proteins | sample EllFjometageno80_FD_203155 | JGI IMG/M metagenome (GOLD analysis project Ga0307985, IMG submission 203155) | Marine microbial communities from Ellis Fjord, Antarctic Ocean - #80 | ecosystem: Environmental > Aquatic > Marine > Unclassified | place: Southern Ocean | collected 2014-10-09 | reverse complement strand
CAGAAGTAAGTCAAGGAATGCTACAAGCGATGTGGGAGTTCCAAACCTTATTATCAGAATTATTAGGTTTGCCAATTGCTAATTTATCATTATATGATGGTTCATCAGCCAGTGCGGAGGCATTGACCTGTTCTGTGCGAGTGCACAATCGTAAAGCAACACAGAAAAATGTAGTTTATGTTTCGCAATTAACTCCTCCCGATAAAATCTCAGTAATGCAAAACTATTGCCAAGGTGCAGGAATCGAGATCAGAATGTTAAAACATAATTCTGATGGAACTGTTGATTTAGAATCTGCAAAAGAAGCAGCAGGATGTTGCGGAGTTTATGTTGAACAACCTAATCCAATAGGCTTGCTAGATGGTGGAATTACTCAACTAAAAGAGATAATTGGCGTCAATACAGCACTGATTGTAGGTGTACAACCAGTTTCACTTGGTATTGTTGAGGCGCCTGGAATATATGGTGCAGACATGGTGGTCGGTGAAGGGCAACCTCTCGGTTCTCCAATTACCGGAGGTGGCCCATTGTACGGTATTTTTGCTTGTGCTAAACCGTATCTTAGACTGATGCCGGGACGGATTGTTGGTCGCTCATTAGATGTTGATGGACAAGTAGCATATTGTTTGACCTTGTCCACCCGTGAACAACATATTAGGAGACATCGTGCTACCTCTAATATCTGTACCAATGAAACGCTTATCGCTTTGATGGGTGCTATGCATATGGCATTATTAGGTCCTGAAGGACTTAACCATTTAGCGGTTAGAAATATGACTGCATGCATATTGGCTAAACAAAAGTTGAGTGAGATACAAGAAATCGTTATCCCTCATCAATTGGGGCATCATTTCAATGAATTTGTTATTGAATTACCAGGTAAAGCAAGTGATTGTTTGACCTATTTGGATAGCAATGGTATCATCGGTGGATTCGACTTGAATGCATGGTATCCTAATAGAGTGAATTGGTTGCTGATAACAGTGACTGACCAAACCAAAGCAGAAGAAATTGAATTACTCGCAGCCCATTTAGCACTGTGGACTTCTAAGGCGGTGATGTCATGAGCAATTTATTTGAACATAAAGGTGCAGTAGGTAAGGGATATTCTCAACCGAAACCTCTTCTTGCAGCACATACGATTGCACTTCCTGAAAGTTTGACAAGAAAGAATTCTGCACGTTGGCCTAGATTGAGCGAACCAGAAATGGTCCGCCACTACACATGGTTGTCAAAGAGAAACTTTGGAATTGATACAGGATTTTATCCACTTGGTTCTTGCACAATGAAACATAATCCGAGAATCAATGAAGTCATAGCTCAAATACCTGGAATCGCAGATGTTCACCCGCATCAACCGGAACACCATATCCAAGGTTTATTATCGATATTTCATGAAATGCAAGAGATGCTAGAAATTTGTTCCGGAATGGATCAAGTAACTTTGCAACCTGTTGCTGGAGCCCAAGGTGAGTTCACAGCAGTTCGCTGCATACAAGAATATTTTAGAAGTCGAGGCGAGACTCAGAGAACTAAAGTGATAGTGCCAGATTCAGCACATGGAACCAATCCTGCTAGTGCTGCAATGGCCGGTTTTGAAATCGTAGAGATTCCAAGTAGAGAAGATGGAAGAATCGACTTAGATGCGATTAGAGCAGTTGTTGATGATCAAACCGCTGTTATGATGATCACCAATCCCAATACGCTTGGATTATTTGAGCCGGAAATCGCTCAGGCAGCAGAAATAGTTCATGCAGCTGGTGGACAGATGTACTATGATGGTGCAAACTTCAACGCTATTCTTGGCTTAACTTCGCCTGGATTGATGGGCTTTGATGCAGTTCACTATAATCTACACAAAACATTCTCGCAGCCTCATGGTGGCGGTGGTCCAGGGTCTGGTCCTATCGGAGTCAAGAGTCATCTTGCAGAATTCCTACCAGGTCCTATTGTCAAGAAGCGACCGATTAAGGCTGGTGAAGAAGCACACGCGATTGAAGATTTGTGGTTTGGTTGGTACCAGCCGGTAAACAGCATCGGCAAAGTGCAACAATGGCATGGTAATGCAGGAGCAGTAGTAAGAAGTTGGGCATTCTATCGCCGCTTCGGAAAAGAACTGCGGACAATGTCGCAACATGCAGTACTCAATGCTAATTATCTACGCCATGCTATCTTTAGAGAAGCGGAAAATGCAGGAGTTGACGATATGTTTTGCGATGGAGCACCTACAACTGTAGCCAAGCATGAGTTCACATTATCACTACTACCAGCAAAAGAAAAGTATGGTATTACTGCAATGGATGTGGCCAAAGGGTTACTTGACAAAGGTTACATGGCTCCAACAGTCTATTTCCCGTTAGTAGTCCCTGAATGCATGATGATAGAACCTACAGAAACCGAATCAAAAGAAGTTCTTGATGAATTTGCTAAGCATTTTGTTGAGGTTTTGCAAGTTGATGCTGAGACATTACATGCTGCTCCTACAACAACCCCAGTTCGTAGAGTCGACGAGGTATATGCAGCAAGAAACTTATGCTTACGCCATCCTTTCGAGGAAGATGAGCAGTAATTGATTATGCACAATTTGATAAAGTATTTGCATTGAACTAGTATCATGACCCATGAGGAGTTTACCCAAATGGGATGGCACAAAAAGGACATTGAGCCAGGACTTGGACCGATTGTATTCCTTTATTCATGGTCTCTAATTCCGATCGCAATCAGCATATTAATGGTCATCTTTGACAAATACCACGAGTCTCCATTCTATGCCTGTTTAATTGCTCTATCAATGCAATCGGCTTCTTTATACCTAACTCTACCCAAGAGAATAATTTCATTAAATTATGATCCTATCAAAAATCGATTGATTCTCGCAACTATGATTTTAGTTATTTTCATTTTAAGCCGATTTACTCATTCTGAATATTCGTCAGCAATACAGGTTATACTAACTATACTGTTTTCCTACTATATTCTAAAGACGCTTCAAATATTTACAAATAATCTTGGCTCAACTTATCAACATCCGTGGAAGGCTGAAGATAAGTTGTCAAAACAGCAACTTCCTAATTGGAATATTGATTCATATCTATTCGGTCAAAAACTATTGGCACAAAGAAAAGTCACTCAGATAAATGGAATAGCGTGGATTTCAGGTTTAGTGGAAGATGAACAACCAATGTTGGTAGTGGATGTTTTCGGCCATAAATCCAAAGACGAATTCGACTTTTCATTATTGAAAATTGATTTAAAAAGTATTGACAAGAATCAATAGATACAATATCATTGAATTGTCTTTGGCAATAATGAAGAGAAATATACCTCTCGATTTCGAGGGATTGGTGCACAGGTTTTTATTTCCGTCGCGCCAATTAGTTTGGGTCACACCATGGTCCTTAGATGAATTACAGAGAAAACAATTAGTTGATGATAATTCTGAGGAGTTACAATTTTCATTATCGTTGACTCAACAGAAACGTTTGCAAAAATTACGTCGCCAAGTACGCTGTGGAACTGGCAATTGGAAATCAAAATTACCAGAGGTGGCAATAAGGCATGGAAAGTCTCAACTTGCAATGGCTTGGATGAATGGATATATTTTGAGGTCTGGCTGGAATCCTGGTCAACGATTAGAAGCACGTGCCAGATTACTGCTTAGTCATGACCGAGCCATGGTTAAGCGTCTGCTAATTCAATCGAGACAATGGCCCAAAGATACATGGCAGTTACATGATGTAAGTGCCACATATATTCCGCAGTTCATTATTCAATTACGCAGACAAGTAACCAGTGCAGAAGTGCAAATAATCAGTGGTTCACATTTGCTCGCAGAAGGCAATTGGCGATGGCAGGTTATTAGGGGTTCACTACATCCAAGTTCGGTTCAGTATGTTGAATAATTCACTTATTGAGGTTGCTTATGCAACTATTTCTAAGAGACATCTTGAAGAACCACCCGCGATGGCACATGTAACATGGATGTTACAATACTCTTAGGCTCATCCTCCGATTTGCCAATTGCGGAGAAGTGTACAAAGATTCTAGACCATTTTGGAGTTACATATCAATTGAGAGTTGCAAGCGCTCATCGCTCTCCTCAATTTGTTGAAGAAATTGTAAAATCAGCAGAAGCAGATGGCTGTACAGTTTTCATCGCTATGGCAGGATTAGCAGCGGCTTTGCCAGGTGCAGTTGCAGCGATTACAACCAAGCCGGTAATCGGTGTCCCAGTGGGAGGTAAAGTCCCATTTGATTCTCTATTATCTATTGCACAACTTCCACCGGGAGTGCCTGCCGCTACAGTCGGTGTTGACCGTGGAGACAATGCTGGATACTTGGCGACACAGATACTTGCGCTTGGTAACCCAGTTTATGCAGCAGCATTGAAGCAGAATAAATTAGATCAAGTCGAGAAAGTAAAGCAGCAGGACCGCGACATTAACGGCGGTGTGTGAGCATGTTTGACGCACTTGAGTTCATAGAGGAATCTAAGAGAGATTTAATCGAGAAGATAGATGATATTGCAATCATCGCTTGTTCAGGTGGAGTAGATTCAACCGTTGCTGCTGTAATCGCAGCTCAAGCGGTTGGAGGATTACTTCACTGCGTATATGTTGATACAGGTTTTATGCGTAAGAATGAAACCGAAGAAATTGAAAAACTCCTTGCAGCACAAGACATTAATTTAGTCACTGTAAAAGCAGCAGATAGATATTTTGCGGCTCTAGAAGGAATTACTGAGCCAGAGCAAAAGCGCAAGGTTATCGGTGAATTATTTATTAGAATTTTTGAAGATGAACAAAAGAAGTGTGGAGCAAAATATCTTGTCCAAGGAACAATTGCTCCTGACTGGATTGAATCTGGTGGCGGTGTCCGTGATACGATCAAATCTCATCACAATGTCGGTGGATTGCCAGAGGACATGACTTTGATTATTGTTGAACCTCTACGTGATCTCTACAAAGACGAAGTAAGAGAATTGGCCCGTGCTTTAGAAATCAATGTTGCAGAACGCCAACCATTCCCCGGTCCTGGCCTCGCGGTTAGAACTCTAGGAGATTTGACTCCAGAACGAGTTGAAGTAGTTCGAGAGTCTTGTGCAATCGTTGAAGAAGAGTTCGAAAAAGCGGCTGCAGAAGGATTGATGGAGATACCTTGGCAATACTTCGCTGCACTACTTCCAGTGCGCAGTGTCGGAGTTCATGGCGATGTTAGAGCATATGGAGAAACTATTGTTGTACGTGCGGTTCAATCAATAGATGGAATGTCGGCAAGATATTCTGAGATTCCACATTCGGTCTTACAAATAATCAGTACTCGAATCACGAATAAACTCAAAGGTGCAGTAAACAGAGTCGTGTACGACATTACTCACAAACCGCCGGGCACTATAGAATGGGAATGAAATGCTTTCTGTTGTTCTCGCTGAGTGCAATAGTGCCCTAGGTCGAGAGTTTCATAATGTTTTTTATTGGTCTGAATCTCTCTCCCTCCAGGAACTATCGAATGGGAATGAAATGCTTTCTGTTGTTCTCGCTGAGTGCAATAGTGCCCTAGGTCGAGAGTTTCATAATTTTTTTTATTGGTCTGAATCTCTCTCCCTCCAGGAACAATCGAATGGGAGTGGAGCGCTCAAGTTTCAGAACGATTCAGAATGGTGTCTTGAATCCTGATGCTCTTATGATACACCAGCCAGCTCTTGCTTCAAAGATGGTGAAAACACCACCAAATGTGACTGTGCCAAGAATGTACCACCAAGTTGTAGATTCCAATACACCGAAGTAGATGAGCGTACCAATAATCACAGCCAGTAAGAGTGAAGCAATTCCCATTTTCAATCGATATGTTTTTCCTCTTGCATCTATATTACATTGCATTTTTTCATCTCCATTTAATTTACGTTTGTTGCTAGTTTTGCTTTTATTTTCAAGTAATTAATTTTTACCCAAAGTGAGATTTTGCTAGATAGTGTCAACTTTAATGGAGATGTGAACACATCTCCAGAACTACGAATAATTTGATAGAAAATTTGACTATATGCATCGGACATTATTTTTGGTTGCACACGAGAACGCAGGTCGAGATAATCAAAAAGATGCATAGCAGACTTTTGGTGAGTCTCAACTACCTCAAAGTACTCAGAGATGAATGCCTTCCAAGAAGTATTCTTTGCCAAGTTCGGATTTGCTAGATCACTTGGCTTGAGGTTATGTGAAGCAAGTACTTCCAGTGGCAAATATATCCTTCCATTTTCATAATCCTCATTGATATCCCTTAGAACATTAATCAGTTGCATTTGGATTCCGAAATCAATCGCATGTAATCTAGCTGCTCGGTCTTCGTATCCATATATTTCAATCAAGATCAAACCAACTGCGGAAGCAACCTTGTAACAATATACGCGAAGATCATCCCAAGTGGCACATTGTACGGTGAATAGGTCATCTTCCATTCCTTCAATTATTGTTTCAAAATCTTGTAAGCGAATAGGGTAGCGAGAAAATACATCTTGTAGTGCGATAAATACAAGAGAATCATTTGAATCTATTCTCCCTTCACTAGCACGTTGTAAATTGTTTCTAATTGAAACAAGGGCCATTAATCTCTTCATGTATATTTTTTCGGAGTTCGCAGGTTGCTTGCCAATGTGGATGCTTTTGATAATGATATTACGTTCTAAAGTCGCTTGCAATAATTCTGGACTCTCGTCCACAAGAGGTTCAACATCTCCATCCACGATATCATCGACCCAGCGACAAAGAGCATATACTGCATGAACAGCACATCGCTTTTCATACTCAAGAGCAGAAAATGAACTGAAAAATGTAGTTGAAGAATTCTTGCACAACTGCTTGCAATGCGCATATGATTGTTCAACTAGTTCTTGATTCATAATTATGCCTCGGTTTCATTGCCTAATCCACTAACTGATTCATTCAATGGTTTGATCGATGCGGCTGCTGGGTTGGTTCGGCGCTTGCGGCTATTGAACCAAGTGTCAACACCATTCCAATCAGGCCTAATCCCTAGGCTATCAAGTAACAATTTTGAACTAATTCTAGCGGATTCATAGATGACAGGTAATCCGCTTCCTGGATGAGTTCCCCCGCCAACAAGGTACAAGTTTTTGATCTCGTCAAATTCGTTCTTAGGCCGCTTCCATAGCATCTGGTCTAGTCCATGTGCTAAATTGAAAACTGCGCCACGGTAGCAGTGCTCGCCCCAATCCTCTGGAGTGATAACCAGTTCTGAGACGATGTGCTCTCTCAACCCTTCAAAGCCTAACTTTGTTTCGATTTGGTCTAGTATTCTCTCTCTGAATGGGCCTTTTTCTTTATTCCAATCTATATTCTCATGAATGTGAGAGACTGGTATAAGTGCATATACTGTAGAGCAACCTTCAGGCGCCATTTGAGGATCTGTTACGCATGCATTTTGCACATAGACCGATGGATCATCCCATGTCAATCGGTGGTGCTTTTCAATATCTTCAAGATTACCTACATAATTCTCTGAAGCATAGATCTGATGGTGTGGGAGATTGTCAAATTTCTTATCTACTCCGAGATATAACATGAATGTTGAACATGAATATTTTTTGTTATCAATCTTTTTATTACTCCACTTCTTTCGTATTTTGTCAGGGAATAGGGTGGTCATTCCTTGGGCGAAATCAGCATTCATTATCACTTTGTCCGCATGGAATGGACCATTTTTGGTAACGACTCCTTTGATGGTTTTCTTATCCATTATAACTTCAGTGACCTCTTCTTCCATACGGAATTCAACTCCCATGTCTTTGGCGATTTCACCCATTCTTGCTGAAACATTACCGAGTCCACCAAGCGGGTGGAATATACCATATTCATACTCCAAGAAAGCGAGCATTGTAAATAGACTTGGACAGTTGAATGGGGACATACCAAGATACTTAGTTTGAAATGACATTGCTAGCATCAATCTATCATCATCAAACAGTTTCATCAAATCCTTTGCAACAGAACGTTGCGGACGCAATACCTTTGAAACACGTACTGCCCTTTTTGAGATGAGGTCACTTAACCCGAACCATGGTTCCTGCAAACATTCTTTTGAATAAGTTAACTTTTTACGGTTATCCTCCAGATAAGTTCTGAAAGCTGCAGCATTTTTTTCCCCAGATAGTGCAGTGATACGTTCACACATTTCTTCTACATTGCTTGTGCAATCGAGAACTCCGCCCTGTCCAAAAATCAAGCGGTAATTAATATCAAGTCGTTGTAACTTTAATTCCTTATGAGCATCTAAACCAATGGCTTTGAAAATATCTTCAATAACTTCTGGGTAGTGGAAAAAAGTTGGCCCCAAATCAAACTTATATCCATCTCTTTCAAAGACCTTATTCCGACCTCCTACTTCCTTTGAACGCTCGAAAACAGTGACGTTTACCCCTGATTTGGCTAAAAGTAATGCAGATGCAAGTCCACCTGGTCCTGCTCCAATGATGGCAACAGTCGGCTGATTTGGTTTTGACATATCCAGAACTGTACTACATTAGGATATAAAGGGCGGTTTATATCCACCAAATCATAGCGTTCATTTTTAACTAAGAAAGGAGAGTGGTAGGGTCTATCAAAGTTGAAAATTCATCGAGATATGGGCCCATTGAAGAGATCAAATCTACATCTGGAAATCCCTTCAAAACCATTCCATCCATGTACATCAAAGATCGAATAATTGGAAATGCATCTTCTCCAAAAGAACATCCAGCAATTACGGCTGCTTTTATGGTCCGCATCATTTGCTCAGTAAGCGATGTTTCACTAACAGAAGTTCCAACAAAGCCGTCATATAATTCATACATTGAAGAATAATAGTTCTGCAGAGTTTTTCCAGTTGGTTTTACATCAGCCATTGTCAGCATTGCATCAAATGAGTTTAGTAATTCTCCTTTAGCCAAGAAGAAAAAGAAGCCAAACAGGGCTTTTCTAATATGCTCAGGAACACTGCAAATAGCACCGGTATCAATGAATATGAAATCTCCATCACTATTCATCATGGCATTGCCTGGATGTAAGTCTCCATGAAATGTTCCGATTCCGAACATGAAGGCGCCATGAATTCTAAACAACTGAAGCATGTCATCCCATTCAAGAGTATTTGATTCAAGATGTGATTCCAATGTAGGATCTGTTATTTCTTCAACAACGAGGACACGGCTATTGGAGAACTCCTTCCAAATCTTTGGAAATTTCAATTTTGGCATTGGGAATTTATCTTTATATTTTTCAGCATACTGCTCCAAGGTTTCCTTGCCTTTTATTTCATTGAGTAAATCAAGTTCTCTAAGGGTGTAATCTTCTATGTGCGCTAGTAATCCGACGGGGTTACCTACTTTTCTTAAACGAGGATAAAGTACCAGCCCGATACGAAACCATCTCTTCATGCGTCGAATATCTTTACGAAAAGAACTTTCAAAATCCGCCTTTACTAATTTGATTACTACTTTAGATCCATCCAATAATTCTGCCCTATGTATTTGGCCAATACTAGCGGCTGCAAACGGTTTAGTCTCAATATAATTGAAATTATTACGAAAATCAGGCCCAGTATATTTGGTCAGTAATTGGTCAAAATTTTCTTCAGGAATAGATGGAGCTCGACTGTATAGTTTTTGAAGTTCAATACATTTTTGAGGGTTGATTAAATCGGGACGAAGGGCACAAATTTGTCCTAATTTGACAGCGAGTAAACCCATTGAATGAATCTTTTCTATATCAACTGGCTTTTTGCCCTTGATTTCTATTGCAAATCGTAAAAATGTAAATAGGCGCACGCCTATATCATCATAATTCACTATATGAAGTGCCGTTTTAGTTCATCATTCCGAAAGTTCAACGGTGTTGTTTTTTAGTTTCTGAATTATGTAATTCCATAAGTCATCAACTTCGCCTGAACCTTCAACTCTTTGAATCACAACATTAGAATCTTTAGAAAATCTAGTTCTTAGTGCCCCTTCTATAATTCCATCATCCATCTCCCACATAGGCAGAGCATCTGGGTCTTCAATCGGTGGGTGGCTAAGTCCAACTTTCACATGAAACACGGGGTCTACATCGTATTCTAGGACACCTAAACCTGCATATTCCCACCAGTCCATCATTTCATCCAGGAATTCAATGTCATTCTCAATCGCACGTAATGAGAAAGCGATCTCTTGACCAACACGATTGCCAATTTGGCGAAGCATAAGGCCAATATCAATTCCGAGTACTTTCAAATTTGACAGTTTTCCTTCTGTAAGTTTCTTTCTCGCAACATTTACTTCTTTACCGGCAGCAAAAAATGCTTCAGGGTCAAAAGGAGTGTCTTTCTCAGGGAACTCTCCATCAAAATCCAATGCTCGTGAAATATTCTTTAGAAATGAACCTTCCCCAATGGTAAGTTTTAGTGGGTCATTGATTTGGTTATCAGTATATCTTGCTACTGCGGTTTCAAACATAACAGCGTTCTCCCAAATTGCTTCAATAAGATTTAGATGGGATTCTGTGAATGACTTTGATTCAATAATTAGAGCAGCATCTTCCTTACCTCTTCCGACGGGGTTATCCTCCAAATTGAGATACTGAACTACTTCAGAGGTGTCTGAGACAAAACCTAGAGATTCCAATTCATCCGAATGACGAACTTCAATGGATTCATGTAAATTCTCAAAGAACCGTACTGTTCGGCTATCAAGATGGGTGATGACCTGGATTACTACACCTCTTAGAGCGGCAGTATTTACTGCTTCTAGGGCCTCAGGGTTTCGACATAGATGCAAAATCCCATATTGACCAAGTAGTAACACAAGTCTTTCTTCCGATTCATCGGCCATTCTTTTCAAACGACGATATATGTGTGTTCGTTCTTTTAGCACAGCAAAACTAGGGGCGACGATTTTGTTGTCTGGGTTCTTATTTTTTGTAATATCAAAGGAGGTATTCTCAGTAATCTCATTAAAACCCTCTAATAGATTCTCCAGTTGTTGCTTTTTCATATCGATTATATGATTGATTGCTTGCTGTAGGTTTAGGCTAGAAAACCGCATTGGTCTGTCTGCAGTAACAGTTACGATTCCCATCTCTTGTAACCGAGATAGGCTATTGTAGGCATCAAGGCGTGTGGAATCTAATTCCTTGGCAAGTTCCGAAGCTTTCATTTTTGGATTTGAGCCTAAAATCATTAATGAACGAACTTCTCGTTCGGTCAATCCTGCTTCAAGAAGTAGTTCTTCCCACATTCACTCACCACCAACTACAGTAGAGATGTCGGCAAGTATCTTGGCAACATGTCGTCGAGGTCTGAATAGCCAGTCGTAAACATAATGAATATTATTATCTGGATCGATCACAAAAGATGATTTTGATGGGAATTGCCCTAAATGAAGAGGTATATTGTATGAAATCCCAACTTTCCTTTCATTATCTGCTAATAGTGGAAATGGTAAATCTCCCACAGATTCCTTAAAACTCTTAACTTCCTCCAGAGTTCCTGGGCCAATTCCAACGATTGAGCAACCTGAAGAATCAAATAAATTATATTGCTCTTTGAAAGTTAAGCAACCGCGTTTGCAAAATGGTGAATTATTCGTTGAATAGAAAAAAATCACACGCCATTTACCGTGCAGAGACTCACTATCAAACATCGAACCATCAGATGATTGTAATACAAAATCAGGGGCTTTTTGTCCATTAATACTATCTCTCACGCAAATCTACCTCAGACGTTTAAAATGTGGCCCATTCTTGTTGACTTAGTTCTAAGATATGAACGGTTGTATTCACATGCACCTACAATAATTGGAACGCGAGAATTAATTGAGATGCCATTATCTCTTAATTGCTGACATTTATCTGGATTATTTGTCAACAAGTCAATTTCATTCATACCAATTGAAAGCAACATTTTTGCAGCAAAATCGTAAGTTCGTTCATCACCAAAATATCCTAGTTCCAGATTTGCATCAAGAGTGTCGAGGCCGCTGTCTTGTAATTTATAAGCCTGGATTTTAGCAAATAAACCAATTCCTCTCCCCTCTTGGCGGAGGTATACAATCGCACCGTTGCCGCGTCTTTGAATTTCACGCATCGATTCTTCTAATTGTGCACCACAATCACATCTTAAACTACCAAAAGCATCACCAGTGAGGCATTCAGAATGAACTCTGACAATTGGAGTCGATAGGTTTGGCTCACCTATGTACAGCAGAGCATGCTCCTTGTTTAGGACTGGATCTACAAATGAGCGAATACGGAAATCACCAAATTTCGTAGGTAAAAATGCATCCGAATCTATATTTTGTCGTACAGTAATCTCTCTCAGCATGGCAAAAAATTGACCTTCTCAGTTATAATTACTCGTTCTAAGGCTTGGAGGAAAAAAACGGCTCTATAAATATGAAAGTCAGTGGTGGAAGGGTATGAGTGGTGCAGTTTACGATATTGGAGTTGCAGTACGAGCTGTGAGGAATCAATCAATACTTCTTGTTAAAGAAGCGAGAGGACCTTATCAAAATAGATGGGGATTCCCTAAAGGTCGTGTTGATGGGGATGAGACTCCCGAGTCGGCAGCAATTAGGGAGTTACAGGAAGAAACAGGGTTCGGCGGCAGTATAGTCGGACTTGCAGCAGTTCGTTCTACTTTTCATGCAGGAAAACCGGCCATTTTCTTGTGTTATGATGCTCAGATAGAAACTCAACAATATAGTCCATTTGCGGATGAAATAAGCGAGATTGGTTGGTTTCAGTTGAGTGAATTAAAATCTTTGAATTGGATATCCGAAACAATGCATACATTGGCAATTGATGCGTTGGATGGTTCCAGAATGTCACTAGTTCCTTCTAAATCACTTAGCAAAGGTAAGACCAATTATTTCGTATATAGCGTAAACAAACATTCGTTAATAAATCCATAGGTGAAGAAAAATGATTCCAGCTTCTAGACTGCGTAAATTCAATTCTGATGCACCGGCAGGTGATTGCGTTGTGTATTGGATGATCTCAGCTAGGAGAACTAAATGGAATCATGGACTCCAGCATGCCATTGAGATGGCAGAGATGCGAAATATGCCATTAGTTGTTATCGAACCGCTTGCTATTAACCACAAGTGGGCGAATGACCGAATGCACACTTTTATGATTCAAGGTATGCTAGATAATAAGAATTCATTTGAATATTCTCCGATCACATATATTCCATATGTAGAATCCAAATTAGGTGAGGCAAGAGGACTTTTAGAAAATTGGATGGAATTTGCAGATCTCATCGTGATGGATGATTTCCCGGTATATCATCCACGGAAAGTATTAGAAAAAGCAATTTCATTGAATAAATGCGAGGTTCATTGCGTAGATTCAAATGGATTTATTTCATTAAGAGGGTCGGGTAGACATTTTACAACTGCATATTCCTTACGTCGTCATCTTCAAAAAACTATTACAACACATTTGCTAGAGTCTCCTCATCCTTCTCCATTGACGCTTGGAGAAGATTTACCGATAATTGATTATTCATTGGTTTCCCAAATCTTTGCAATTAGTGATACTCTAATCACTCCATATGAATATCTTTGGAGAATTAGTGAATCTAATGAGATTGGTATTTCTGCCTTATCGGTATTAGACATAGACCATTCAGTACCTCCCGTACTTGGGGTGAGGGGTGGCTCTAGATTTGCTAGAACTCTATGGAATGATTTTTTTGAAAACAAGATTTCCAAATATAGCACAGATAGAAATCAACCTGAAAAGAAAGGTTCAAGCGGATTATCGCCATACTTACATTTCGGTCATATCAGTCCCCATAATATCGTGAATGATATTT
>Ga0307985_10001345_pt1 | contig 13859 bp, 12 predicted proteins | sample EllFjometageno80_FD_203155 | JGI IMG/M metagenome (GOLD analysis project Ga0307985, IMG submission 203155) | Marine microbial communities from Ellis Fjord, Antarctic Ocean - #80 | ecosystem: Environmental > Aquatic > Marine > Unclassified | place: Southern Ocean | collected 2014-10-09 | reverse complement strand
GCGACGTGCTGCATAATGCCAACGGCACCGCCCCGGGATTATGGGTGGAGAAGGACGGAAAAATTTTATGCATGCTGCCCGGTCCGCCCAACGAATTGCAGCCGATGTTTACCGATCAGGTGCTGCCGAAATTGGCTGAATGTGGTTTGCTGTTGGATCATGAGGCCTACGTGCAGATTCGCACTTCGGGAATTGGTGAATCGGCCCTCGAAACGCGGCTGCAACCGATTTTTGATCGTCACGGCCAAGCACTAAACGTGGCGTTTTGCGCCCATCAAGGGCAGGTGGATGTCCGCTTGAGTTCACCGGGAGCCGAGCTCACTGAAGAGCAAGTGCGCGCGATAGCCGAGGAGTGTGCTTCGTTGCTCGGTGAAGATTTCATGTGTTACGGGGACGATTCGATGGCTAAGGTCTGCGTCGATTTACTCCGTGCTCAGGAAACGAGTCTGGCCGTGGCGGAGACTTTTTCCGGCGGGCGCCTCGCCAGCGCTTTCACCGATATCTGCGGTGCTTCGAAATGTTTTTCCGGCGGAGTGGTGTGCTATTCCAATGAAGCCAAGATGACTTTGCTAGATTGTCCCGAGTGTCTGATTTCGCAACACGGTGCGGTGAGTGCGGAATGTGCGGTGGCGTTGGCCACGGGCGTTTCGGAAACACTGGCGGCCGAATACGGAATCGCGATCGCGGGATTCACGGGTCCCTGTTCGGGCTCGAAAGCAAATCCGATCGGCACGATCTTTGTGGCTCTACATGCGCCGCATGGCGTGTGGTCAAAGAAGCTCAATTATCCAGGCCCTCGTCGCACCGTGATGGTGCGCGCGGTGAATACGGCTTTGGATTGGTTGCGCCGTGAATTAGTGCGAGCTCAGGCGGGCCGGAAGGGTCCGTCGCGACGCATCAAAACGGTCCAGTAAGCTAGCCTTCGCCCGGCGTGAAACTTTTCTCGATCACGCTGAAAGGCGATCAGGTTGAGGCGCCACGGAGGGGGTGCTTTCGATGGGGCTTCGATTGCAACCATCGCGAGAGCTTGCAGACCGCAAAAACACGAGTCGAGGATTGTCCCCAGATTGAAACTGCGGTCGCGCTTGCCAGTCCAATCTAGGATAGTAGATTGATGATATGATGAAGCTATCTCGCTTGTTTACTCTGCTAGTTTTCATAGGCCTCGTACCTTTTACTTCTGCTCAGGAAGCCAATCCTGTTTTTGGACCTTATGAGGCCATCGTTTATGATCATGAAGTGCTGCAAGGGGTGAAGGTCGACGGGGAGAGTAATGTCTTCGTTATGTTTCAACCCGATAAGACAGACACGCAGCTGGTGCTGAGAATTTCCATGATAGAGGGCGCGCAGTATCGAAACTGGTTAATTGGAGGGACTGATTTTGTCTCTCAGGAGAATACCGGCCGCGCAGCCAATATCTGGACGGATCGCGTGCAAACCACTTCGAACTACATCGAGTATTGGGCAGATGGAAAACTCTTCCTTCATTTGAAGAAAATTAAGGGCTAATCACGTGGCTATCGTGAATGCAGCTGCGCTTCGAGGGGTGTTGAAATCTACCAGAGTTCGCCGCCAGCTGAAGATCGCAGCTGTGGTCATCGGGTTGCTGTTGGTATGGCATTGGGCAACGCACGAATCGTTACCGGATTTTACCGATCACAAGAACACCAAGGAAAAGAAAGCGGCTTTCTTTGGTTACCTCTTACCCAAGGTGCAGGCGGTTAACGCGGAGATTCTCGATGATCGAAAGCGTTTGTTAAAGATTCGCGACCAGTTGAGCGAGAGCGCTTCGGCGGGCTTTTTTGACGATCGTTTTCTGAAGAAGGTGGCCCGTTATTACTACTTCAAGGATATCCCTGAAAAGGTGAACCGAGCATTTGCGATCATGGTGCTGAAACGGGTAGATGTGATTTCGCCTTCTCTGGTTCTGGCACAGGCTGCGAATGAATCTGCATGGGGCACTTCGCGGTTTGCCCGGCAGGGGAACAACTTATTCGGAATGCATGCCACGGATGGCAGCGGAATGGTGCCTAAGAGAAGAGGGAAGGGACAGACTTTCACTGTCGCGGCCTATGATACGCCGCAGGATTCGTTGGATGCCTACATTCATAACCTCAACACTAAGGGCAGCTACCGCCAGTTGCGCCAGATCCGCGCGACGTTGAGATCCCGGAATCAGACAATCTCCGGATACGCATTGGCGAATGGACTGATGAACTATTCGGAACGCGGCTCGGCGTATATTAACGAGCTTCAGTCAATGATCAGGTCGAACAAACTTTCGCAATACGACGGGTAAGCGGCTCGCTCGGCGCCCAGCCATTCAGTCCGACATGTCATTTAATGGATGGCACTTTAGTTCGAGTTTATTCGCCGCCTAAGAGTTTGTTATAGAGACTGCCGGCTTTGTCTTTGAGCTTCTCTGTGGCTTTCTCCTTCAGCGCCTCCGTGCCGGCTTTGATCGCAAGATCGCCGAGTAATTTCGCATCCACTTTAATCCGTGGATTATCGAGCTGTCCGGTCAGGCCGATTGGCAGGGTAAACGAGGAGACCTTGGCGTTACGTCCACCGAGCGAGATCGTGGTTTCGCGGAGAGTGGCTTCGAGTGGGAGATCGATGGCGCCGCTGGTCGTGAAGTAGCGCCCGCTGGCGGCTAGATCGATCGTGCCCCCTTTTAGAGTGGTCTTGACGGATTTGAGGCTGCCCATGACCTGATCAACTGAGAGCCCACGGTAGTGAAACGAAAGCGCGTTGTCGCCACCGCTAATTCCTCCGAAGTCGGCCTCAAAAGAGACTTTGTCACTCGCGCTCGTAACCGAAATTTTAGGCGAGCCGTGGGCGAGGCTGGGTTGCGTCGAGAGGTTGTTCGCTACGATGCTGAGCACCTCGCCTGGGAGTTGGCTGACCGTGACTTTGTTGGCTTGGAGTTCTGAGATCAGGAAGATGGGAGCGCCCTCGATCAGATGGGAGGCGTTCAAGCTGGCGTAGCCTTGAGCCTCGGCGATTCGTTGGAGGCGCATTTCGAGGGTTTCTTCATTGGATTCAACTGATACCTCGGAAGGAGGACCGCTGATCTTATCCATCCACTTTTTAACCTGGGCAAGTCGCTCGCGCCAGACCTTCGCGTTCTTGAAGTAATCTTCGATGCTTTTGGTGTCGGGGATAGGAACAGGGATGGGCGCGGAGGTTTTTGGTGCGGCGACCGTGCGCTTGCCGGGAATCTTGCGCTGCTCGCCGCTGGTCGCGCCGGTGACGACGACACGATCAAGTTGAAGGCGTTTGCGGAGCAGATTGGCCCCGCTGATATCCGCCTCGATTTTCTCGGCGCGGAAAATATCGGTGTCCAACGCATTGGGATCGGCCGCCGCGATGCCCTTGAGCGTCATGCGGCCAGCCTTGAGATCAATCTCTGCGCTCTCTAAATCGACGGTCGCGCCGACGGCGTTTTCAAGACCGCTGCGCAATGCGGTCGTCACGATGGTGCCCGAGAAGAACTGATAGGTGATGCCAGCCAGAACGAGAGACAGCGCCACGAGTACGACTCCAAGGATACGGATAGGATTGCCGGTCCTCTTCTCCATTAGAGCTGCGTAGTCAGGCTTCTTCGATCCGCCGCCGACAAAAATGAAGGTGCCCAGCTTCATCCACTTTTTGCTCATTACCTCCTGATAGCGGGAAGAGCTCTCATTGAGTCCGGCCATCTTGGTGCGAAACGCAGCGATGCCACGCGATATCCCGATTCCGACTATGAGGCCGAATAACCCTCCGATCAAAAGCCCGCCGGTCGCCACATAGTTTTCAAAACCGAAGAGGGCAAAAACGGGCGCGTTGATGAGGCTTTGGAATAAGCTCTCTGTTGGTCCATCGAGCAGGGTTCGACCGGCATAGTAGGAAACGGGGAGGAGCAACAATGACAGGAGTTTCGCCGCGATGCCGACAAATCCAGCAAGCAGCAAATTACCATTGATCACGAGCAGAGCGAAACTGAGCGCGAAGAATAGGCCGGGTGCATTTGAAAATCCCGGCATAAATCCGAGCATCGCTCCCAGCACGCAACCCGCGATGATCTGGAAAGGTGTGATGTTACCGCGAAGGAGTTTTCCGAGTTTACGAATGAGGGATAGCATGGTGGGTAAGAAGGGTGGGTTAGTCTAAGAACGACATCAGTAGAGCGTTCAAGACAGCTTGGCAACCGGCCTGGGGTTGATCGACACTTGCGGTGAGGCATGATTTACGAATCGTGGTCTTTAATTTATGAATCTGCTTTTCATCACTTCAGATCACCAGCGCGCGGATAGTATCGGAATGATCCAGGCGGGCAGAGCAGTGACTCCTGTCTTAAATGCGCTGGCTTCGCAGGGCACTCGCTTTACCAAAGCCTACTCAGCATGCCCACTTTGCGTGCCAGCGCGCGCGGCATTGGCGACGGGGTTACGACCCGCTCGAAATGGGGTGACCTGGAACGACTGGACCGGAGCACAGGCCAAAGACTGCACTACAATCCATGAATACCTCGCGTCGTCTGGTTTCGTGCTCGGGCATATCGGAATGGATCATGTGCGTTTGGGAAAACGTCTTCGCGAACGCACCGATTTTGCCGCTTGGCTGGATGAGGCAGATCACGAGCGGCATTTAAAAACGCGGGGATGTGACTTAGGCGCGCTCGAAACCTCAGGGCCGTTTCGAAAAAAAGCGCGTGAGCAAGTCGGAGATAAATTGTTAATCAATGATTATTCCACGCCGCATGCTGGCGAATGGCCATTTGCACAGGAAGATTTTCGGGATGAGTTTTTTGTAAAGCGAGCGGAAGAAACGCTGGAGGCGTTTGCGCAGGATGCTAACCCATTCGCGTTGTTCGTAAATCTATGGGCTCCGCATCCGCCATTTTATGTGCCACCGGAATTAATGAATTTGTTTCCGCCGGATGAAATCCAACTTCCCGCCAACATCGGCGAAATAGCTGCTGGTGAACCTGCCAACCGTCGCGAAGGAGTGGCGGCGCAGCTCGCCGAAGGGGTGAGTGAAGCAGAGTGGCGGCGCGCCTGGTCGGCCCATTTAGCGCTTACCTATATGGTGGATAGCCTGGTTGGCCGACTGCTCGCCTCTCTTGAGCAACAGGGCATCGCTGAAGAAACGCTGGTCGTTTTTACATCCGATCACGGCGACCACCTTGGCCAGCATGCGATGTATCAGAAGATGGAACTCTACGATCAGGCCTCTCGGGTGCCGTTGATCGTGCGTGGTCCCGGGATTGTCGCTGGACAACAAATCGAGTCGCCGGTTTCGCACCTAGATTTACTGCCGACGGTTTTGGATTTCATGGGGCCTCCGGTTCCGGAAAATCTTGATGGCCGTTCACTCGTCACTGCCTTGCGTGGACAAGAAATGCTTTCAGAGCTACCTGTATTCATCCAATTCACGGGAAATAATGGACCTAGTGTAGCGCGGCATGCGATCGTATTTAGGAATTACAAATTGATTCACGATTCCTTGGGAGGACATGAGTTATACGACTTGGCTAACGATCCTCTCGAAATGAAAAACCGTATTGGCGATCTGGCATTGGCTACGATTGAAGCGGAGTTGACGCAGCGGATCCATGCCTGGTTGGCGGAAACAGCGGTGGGATTCGGCTCAACCTAGCAGTTTTTTCAGGGCCGCGAGATAAATGTCGCGAGTGCGGGTGATGACATCTGCGGGCAACTTTGGAGCGGGCGCCTGTTGATTCCAGTCGAGCGTGAGGAGGTGATCGCGCACGAATTGCTTGTCGTAGCTCGGGGGCGAGCAATCTACCTGATACTTGTCGGCGGGCCAGTAGCGGGAGGAATCTGGCGTGAGTGCTTCGTCGATCAGGTAGAGGTCGCCATCGGCATCGGTGCCGAATTCAAATTTAGTGTCGGCCAGAATCATCCCCGCATCGCTCGCGCGGTCATGGCCGAATTGATACAATTCGAGGCTGAGGGATTTAACTGTCCCGTAAAGTTCCGCGCCGATGGCGGTAATGCCCTGCTCATCGTTGATGGCTTCATCGTGCTGGCCTTGAGGAGCTTTGGTCGTGGGCGTAAAAATGGGTTCAGGCAGTTTTTCGGCCTGGCGAAGATTGTTTGGCAATGTGATCCCACAGACTTGTCCCGTTTTTTGGTAAGAGCTCCATCCGCTACCGATCAAATAACCGCGCGCGACGCATTCGATGGTGAGTGGGGTAAGTTTGCGCACAATCATACTGCGCAGTTGCAGATCCTGATCGAAGATACCGCGACGAACGAATTCGGCGGTTTGATCAGGAAAGAGGTGGTTTTGGATCAACCCCTCAGTTTGGGCAAACCACCACAGGCTGATCTGCGTGAGAATGACGCCTTTGCCGGGAATGCCGTCTGGTAGGATCACATCGAAGGCGGATAAACGATCGCTCGCCACGAGGAGAAGTGCATCGCCGAGGTCGTAAATTTCGCGAACTTTACCTGAAGCGATTTTGGGAAAAGGCAGGTCGTCAAAACTCGTGCGGGCTTCGGTAGGTAGGGCGGCAGCGATCTCAGTGGAGGTCATAGGAATGATCTGGACGTAAATATCGCCGGGGGCGAAGCCAATTTTACATTTCGGTGGAATGAAGAATTTCCCTTGCGCACGTGAAGAGCATACCTACATTCGCCCCTCTTTTGGTTTTCGTCCCTATCGTCTAGCTCGGTCAGGACACATGGTTTTCATCCATGCAACCGGGGTTCAAATCCCCGTGGGGACGCCAAAATCAACCCGCCCTCCAAGGCGGGTTTTTTCGTGTCTGTCCTCTGGGATGAGAAACCCCGTGGTTCGACGGTGCGAAGCGGAGAAGGGGCGCGCGCAGCGCGAGTGCGCTTAGCACCTGCCGATAGGCAGCCAATCCAAGTGGAGATCCCTTGGCTCGCGCAATTAAGCGGACCCTGGATATCGTTGTTTCGTTGCCGATTGTTGTGCTGATTATCCCTCCCTTGAGTTTAGTTGTCTGGTTGGCTCAGAGAATTCAAGCTCCTGGTCCACTGGTCTTCATGCGTTTACGCGGGGGGAAGCACCGCAAGGAATTTTCTATGCTTAAATATCGGTCCATGTATGCCGGTAATTTCGATGTTGCTGAACAAGCAACGACCAACGACGAGCGGATCTTCCCCATCGGCCGGTTTCTCCGGAAGAGCAGCTTGGATGAGTTTCCTCAGTTTATTAATGTTCTCATAGGAGAAATGTCCCTTGTTGGTCCACGCCCACACCTCAGCGAACATGATAAAAAGTTTAGCAAGATCGATCCTACTTACCGGATGCGCTCTTTGGTTAAACCGGGCATCACCGGCTTGGCTCAGATTCGGGGGTTCCGAGGGGGATTACAGAACCGGAAAAACTCCACCGTCGAATCTATTGGGATCTCTACTATACAGCCAATTGGTCTATCTGGTCGGATATTCGCATTATTCTGCTCACGGCTTGGCAGATGATTTTTCCGAATAAGTCGGCTTATTGAAAACTGTCCGCGACTCTGGTGTTAATTTACTTCTGCCGCTGGAAGTAGTGGTTGCGGTCGCTTGCACAGCTGAATGGCGAGACCCTAGGGGGTCCGCATGCGCCCCATCCGGAAAATGCTCGTCTTTATAGATCGTTACTCTCGCTGCGATCAGACGCGCCGCATCAGTATCTTCACTGGAAAATGTGAGGTGTAGGGTAAGCGGATCCATCGAAGTATAGTCGGGCACTTGATCGACGGGGTTTCAGTAAATCTCGATCGCCGTGGCTTGATCGTCGGCAAGGAATATCGAAAATAGCGGACTATCTTCAGCCCAAGATGGGTTACATACCATGCGGCGACCTCTATAGGATTGGCGACTTTGTCGGCCGCGTGGTAGACTTTTATGAGAATTTATAAATAAGACGCTGGTTCTTGATCAAGCGAGGGCTCGGTTTGCTCAGAAGCAAGTGATGGAATTTCCGCAGGCGAGGTAGATTTTGTCATCCGTGGATGAGACCAACGAACAAGGCCCGAGTAGTGCTAACTGCTTTTCGATCTGCCCCGATTGATCAATCACGCGGAGTATTCCTTTGTCATCAATTGCGATCACTTTTTCGTCGCGAGCGACCAGATGCTGGAGGGAAGTTTCGAAAAGGAGATGCCATTGAGCAGCTCCTTCTAGATCGTAGCAGAGTAGAAAACCCTGGCTGGTGGCGACGAGCACGCGATTGGCTTCTGAGAAAATCGCAATGCCGGTAACTTGACCCCCGAGTCGATTTTTCCAAAGCCGTATCCATTGATTATCAACCCGCTCATAGAGGTGGAGGTTGTTGCCGCGATTGGCACCGCAGCCGATGAAGTGACGCGTGCTGCTATGACCGAAAGCCAGTGCAGTGAGCATGCTTGTCCAGCCCTCGACTTCCAATTCGGCTACCTGCGTGCTATCCGGTTTGAGGATTCGGCACGTGGCTTGGTCGCTCAGAATCTCTCCGCCGACCACAATGTGAGATTGGCCCGAGCCATCTACGTCGGCCACTGCTACTCGCCCGGGCACGCCTTCATTGTAGCGCCACATCCATTGTTCTCTTCCTGTGCCATCAAAACCTCGCAACTGAATGTCACCACATCCGACTGCGAAGAATGATTCGCCTTCGGAAATGCCACCTGCGACCTGAATCGGTGCGGGTGTGGGCAACTCCCACCACGGCCACGGGGAAGGTTCACGTTTGATGCTGCTGGTCCATTGGTGTTCTCCTTCGAGATTAAATGCGCTTAGCTCCGCGCGACTGTGACCGGCAACGACCAGTGGCGACTCTCCTTGAGCTACGCCGATATCATGAATCGGTCCGTTTAACTCCGCAGACCATTTTACATGATCTTGCTGCCACAGGTGCAACGTTCCTGATCTCGTGCCTACTGCAAGTGAACCATCGGCCCATGATTCGAGGGCGGTGATCTCTGATGTGGCAGTAAAAACGGGATTCAGACCTTCTTCGCATTCGGCTATCCCATTCTCTGCCAAAGATAGCGTGGGTGGTGTGATCGAAAGCGATCTTAATTCGGTGCGCGTTTCTCCGTCGAAAATGAATAAACCCGATTCATCTTGGCCGAGATTGATCGCTGATTCGTGAGGGGCTTGTGCTTGGGCCAGATGAACCATTCTCACAGATTCGCCTTGTTCCAAGTGGGCCGTTTCTTGAGCGGCGAACGCCATCAACACCATCTCATCAGTGCGGTAGCGTTGGCACCAGAGCTCCTGATCCTCAGCGCTCGAGTAGCGAAGGGCAAAGGGGACCTCGGTCACACTTAAACGCGACGGATCAGATAAACTAGTCAACCGGACATCGACCGTTTCGCAACACGGACTTCTTCGCGTGGCCTTGGCCTCACGACCATCCAGCGCGATCCGAGTAGGTGTGCGGAAGTGTGCTTTGATAGCGTAATCTCCTGCCACGTTTGCTGTCACCGTATCTACAAACGCGGCGCACTTATTCGGGAAAAGATGCACTTCGCGAATCCAGTCAGCGCCAGCGTAATCTTTTAAACGGATTCGCAGATACGTTGTTCCCGAGTCATCACACCGCTTCTCTTCCAGTGCGGCGAATCCGGGGATGATACCGCTCTCTCCATCGCGCACGATTGTGACGACAGAATGGTCTTCGGGAGCCGAGTGGACGAGACTGTCTTCCTGCACGATTACGGAAACTCCGAGTCGTGCGTATTCAAGGATACCAGCCGCATCGTCATAGGAGTGACTGCCTCCACCGAGCCCATCGATTAGCAGATAGTCATCGGCGAGGTTCCAGCCTGTGCGAACGGCAAGTTTATCGAAACACTGTTCGATGAGCGCGGTGGGTGGACATGGCACCGCGTCAACCGCCAGCTCGGGTTCGCGCTCCCAGATGTGATAGAGCAGTGGATCTACAGGCACGACGGTCACACCGATATGGTCAGCCGGGGGCTGTGGTTTTACTCCGCTGTCGAAGGCTCGCGGCAACATCGGTTGCCATCCAAATCGTCGGTCATGTGGCGCCTGATCGTGCACGTATTTATAACGTCCATCCTGATAATAGTCGGCGGCGATTCGCAGGACGGGGCCAGGAAACTGCCGGATGATCCCACCGTCTCCTGCAGAGGGCATCCAGCCATCGTTGTTGACGATCGCCAGCGCGCATTCAGCGGCCTGCCGCGCTCCTCCTTCTTCGAAATATCGATGTGAATCGTCGAGCAGGGCATTCTCAAACATCACCGGCTGCGACATCCACCATCCATGGCACAGCCCATCGCAAAGCGGCTTCCAAGATGAGCCATAGGGCGTAAAGCCCGTGCGTCCGACCGTTCGCCATTTATCGGGCCCAGCAGTATCAGGGAAATGCGCCTCAAAATAGTCCGCCGCATGCATCAGTGCCAGAGCCGGGATCAATTCGTGATTCTGTCGCGGGTTGTTGGGGCGTTGAGTTCGCGGGCAACCGGCCACGCTCCGCCAACCCTCTTCACTCTCTGCCCATCCGTAGATATATTGAGTGATCGCCAACCGCTCTTCCTCACTAAACAGATCCATGTCTTCGACCAATCTCCAAGGTAGGAGCCGCCACAGACTGTAGAGGTGACTCTGCACGATGTCCTCCGTCTTGTTATACCCACAGGAGAGAATCGCCTGCCAGACCTTCCGATACGTTTTACCCAACTCGGCTTCACCGGTCAGATAGTAGAGATAGCCAATACTATCTCCATCCATCGTGTTGGCGATTTCCGCCGGTGTCTCCGGGAGAATTCCTTGGCGGTATTTTTTCGCATCAGTTTCAGGTAGCGGTAGTCGGGTGATGAGTAATTCCTTGAGATGCGGGATCGTAGTGCGTAATTGATTTTGAAAAACTTGGCTAGCGGCTTCAGCCCCTTGCTCGTCGCTGTAGCCAATCAGAATGAGGTTATGCCCGGTGCCTAAAGGATCGCAGAGCGTGCGCAATTCATAGCCACTCGGTCCCGGGTAGCAGAGATCTGTCGCGCAGAGCGAGCGATAGTAGAGCTCTCTAATACATTGGCTGTCGGCGAGATTTCCGACGATCACGACCGGACTCTCCGCCGTTCGCAACAAGCTCCCTTCAGGATCGTCGTGCCACTCCACGCGCGACCCTTTTCCGACTAAGGTGTCCTGAATCGCTCGCGCCGCCTGTTGACCGTGAGGGGATCTGGGGGCCGCGATGTGGATCACGGTGCCGTTGGCGATTGGAGTTTCGAAATGGAGCTGTCGAGGTTGTGTGATGATCATGGGGTGGGGTGCCTTGCGCTGGTGAAAAGTATTATCGCTTCGATGTATCGCTTGAAAGCTCGCGTGCGTAAACACGAAGCTTGTCGATGCGATCAGCCGGAGCGGGGTGGGAGGATGTGAAATTGAACCATACGGGAGTTTGGTCGCGAGCTGCCAACCATCGGAAGAGCTGGTCGCTGCCTTGATCAGTGCCGTAAATGGCCAAGACCAAGCGCATGCCCCATTGATCCGCGTCGCTTTCCTGCTGTCGGGAATGACCGAGATCGAGCAACTGCTGGGTGCTCTCCGAGATCAGATCGATGCCGCTGCTATCTCCTGAAATGAGGATCCAGACCAAGCCGCGTCCGATCGCCCTGCCAAATCCGCGCAGATGATCGCGTTGAGTAAAATGTCCCAGCTCGTGTCCGAGCACGAAGGCCAGCGCGACCTCATCATCACCGACTACATCCAGCAACCCAGTCGTGACCGCAATCGTGCCTCCGGGAATCGCAAACGCATTGGGATCCTTGTCATCGATTACGATCAACTGAAAATCAATCTTCGGCACCTCGGGGTGCTGAGTCAGCTTAGCGAGAACCCTAGCCGCATAGTCACGCTGGGTGTTTTCATCTTCGGTTGTCTCGGCCTTGCTTTCATCGATTCGAAACGATGAGAACCAACGCTGTTCTCGTTCGGCGGAAATATGGGGCAGCGTCCATTCTACGACCCAACCGGTCCCCCAATAAAAAGCCGACCCCAGGATGATGGCGGCTGAAACTAAAGTCGTAATCTCACGGCCCAATCCACGAACGCCGCCGCCGGAACTCGCCTCGCTGGATTCTCCCAGATCCCGCCGCACGAATTTCATCGAATCAGGATAGTTTCGGAGGTGTCGTTTCCGGTGCGGCGTAGCGCACCATCGTGCCGTAGGCCAAAACCTCAACCCCACCTGCGCCCCGTTTCCCACGGGTATTGGCGATGCTCGAAGTCTCCATCCGAAAGTTGAGGATCATGTCGGCATCGGGACACTCGTCTTGCATCCGTAGGACGGCCTCGCGCCTCGCTCGATCCATCAGAGATTCGTAGGAACGCACCCGACCGCCGATGAGGTTTCTTAAGTTGGCGAGGAACCGCTTGAAATAATCGAGTGAAACCACCACCGAAGCGGCGACCAATCGCGACTCCGCGACGCTGCGATCTGGCTCCAAAGTGCGCGTCGGGGTTATCGGGATGCGGTGGCCGTTTTGCTCGCGTTGCCGAATCGATTTGTAGTGCGATCTTTCGGCAAACATGCCGATGAAACCAAACACGACCAAAGCGATGAAAGGTGCAGCGTAGAACAAGATGATCAGTGCTGTTGGCACCGAATCGGACTGTCCGTAATCAGGATTCATACGAGGTTCCGATTACTCGACTCGGACCGCTGTGCCGTAGGCGTAGAGCTCGGCTGCACCCTGTGCGACCGATGAAGTGGAGAAACGCACATTGACGATCGCGTTGGCTCCCATGGCCGTGGCTTGCGCTTTCATGCGCTCAACCGCTTCGTCACGGGATTGCGAGAGGAGCTCCGTGTAGCCCTTCAGCTCACCGCCCACGAGATTCTTGAGGCTGGCCGCGATGTCGCGCCCAACATTCTTTGCTCGCACCGTATTTCCGGATACGAGGCCGTGGTGCTCGACGATCCGGCGTCCCGGCACAGTTTCGAGATTGGTTAGGATGAGATCGTTCATAGTAGGCAAAAGTGGTTGAGTGGTTAGTTGCCCCAGGTGCCAGAATGTTTGATGAATGTAAATCCCTCAGGGGCGTAGTATCTGCCAGAATTATACATATTTAGGTAGAGGATCCGAGTTGTGGATTTGCCATCTATTTGAACCTCGTAGCGATCAAGTAGGCCATTGCCCATGAAGCCATTTTTAGATTCAAAGGGGCAACATGAGCCCAATCGATGGAAACGAACCAGCTCTCCGTTTGGCCCCCGCAGTCTCTTGAGGTATTCACGCTCGTTTCGTGGGCCAAAGTCCATTGCCCCGCCGACGAGAATTGGGTTCTCAGGAGAAAACCCGTAGCTGCTATCCTGATTTTTAGGGTCACTTGCAGGATTTTGGTTAGTAGACTCGAAGCTGCTCTGGCTCGACGTTGTAGCGGTATTGCAGCCCGTGAGCATGCAAGCGAGAATCGCAGTTATCAGAAGGTGTTTCATGATGCTTGAGTGGAAGGATCGTTGATCATATTTGATCCGATATCAAACCAAGAGTATTAGCTTTAACTGCTCACAAATAGGAGGCATCAGGTGTCCAATCGACAGTGCTAGCCCAAGATTCCGCGCCTTCATAGATGATATCCATGAGGGGATCCTTGATATAGAGGTAACCGTCGATACTTTCTGGAAAAATTTCGACCAAGCGACGCTTAATTCTTTCATAGGCGATGCGAACATTCTTGTTGGCTCGCAAGAAATCGCGAAACAGGAGGGCATAGCGCTGGTTTTGCAGCCCTTGTTGGCGGACATGGAGATGACACCGTCGCTGCCTTTCAGGTTCGCGGAAATACGCTTTGCTTCTCATGCGCTTGATCTCAGCCTCGCCGTTTTCGTGTCGCTTGAGTGCGCCCATGCCGATGATCGCTCCGTTCTCTTCCACGACA
>Ga0307985_10001343_pt1 | contig 13877 bp, 13 predicted proteins | sample EllFjometageno80_FD_203155 | JGI IMG/M metagenome (GOLD analysis project Ga0307985, IMG submission 203155) | Marine microbial communities from Ellis Fjord, Antarctic Ocean - #80 | ecosystem: Environmental > Aquatic > Marine > Unclassified | place: Southern Ocean | collected 2014-10-09 | reverse complement strand
TGGAGAGGGGGGTTGAGGAGGGGCAGTGGGGGAAGGAGTTTGTTGATGAGGTTTGGAAGGAGACTAGTGGGGGGAAGAGTGGGAAGGAGTCTACTGCTTCTTCCGTGGGGGAGGCCAGGGCCGCAGCCAGCGTGTCGGATGGGGACACTGGGGTTAGCGTGTTTAGGCCGACGGGACGGCTTGGCGCTCGACAGAAGAACTCGCGGGAGGAGCGGGTGGACGGGATGTTTATTGGCGAGGTGGGGGACGAGCCCGACGGGGGGTTGAGTAGCGACGATGGGGATTCGAACGCGAGCGACAGTGATGAGCTCGAGGAGAGCAGTAATACCAAGTTTCAAAGGTTGATGAGGGTTCAGTCGTTTGGCGAGATGCCCATGAGGCAGATGAAGATCGTCGAGAGCAGCTTTAAGGGGGACATGGGGTACGATGGGGGGGAGATCAAGAGCCTCAAGGGGAACACGAGTTACGTGCCGAGCTGGCAAAGTCCCGGCGGGACCTCTTACCCTGAGGAATCAGAGGCAGGGAAGAAGGAGAGATCGAGGCAGCAACCGACGGAAGCCGAGCCCGACCCTCGATACGACGAGCTCAAGGTCTCGACCAACAGCAACTTCGCCACGCCTCAAAAGTCCGCCATGGCCGCGCCGCACGGCCTGATCCCGTCCCCGATTCAGCTGACGGACGACGGAGGCACCGAGTCGGACGGATCGCGACTGAGCCCGAGCTTGAGGGACGATCCTAACGAGGTTCTGAAGAGGAGGCAGGCCAGTAGACGGGCGGCGAGGAGGGCGCTGAGTGCGAACAACGCAGATGATCGGCTTAATCCGAGGGAGAACGGCGTTGATAACCCGGGGACGCCGGTGGCGATTGGGAAGTATTACAAGGACGGGACGAGGGAGAGTTTGGATATCAGCCAGAAGGTCGGCGTGACGGCGTTGCCGCTGAACGCGTTGCACAAGCAGGCCAAGGTCTTCGACGAGGACCAACCGTTGAAGACGGGGGGTGGGTACAATGTTGACATGATGATGGACAATATTACCGAAGTTGACCGTTCGGAGAGCTTCGATGCAGCGACACTGGTAGCGCCCAATATGAACACTGGGGGGAAGGTGGTGAGCGGGAGCAAGATGTCCTTGGCGACGCGGAGGAGGATGGAGAGGGTGAAGAAGGAGCAGCAGCAGCAGAACTTGCGCCTCTCTCAGGAGGGCCTGGCGGCCTCGGCTCCAGTCGAAGTGAGCCGCAGTGAACCCAAGAAGAAGAAGAAGCCATCAACAGTGCCGAATCAGGTGAGCAAGCGAAGCGCAAACATGGTCACACACGATCCTGGCACTGGCTCGATCGCGTCGTTCACCCCGCCTCCCCCTTTGTCTAACACGAGCGCAGCCTAATTCCGCGAGACGGGAGTCCGCTAGCGACTACGATGAGACGTGGGCCACCCAAACCCCCACGCACTTGAGCTACCACGGCGAAGAGCACGTGAGCAGCAGCCTTCGCGCGGAGGCGCACGAGTACTTGTCGTCGGACGATATTCGACCGAGTCCGAACCCGCAGCAAGAGCTGAGCAAGACGCTGAACGGCGTCGGGGTGGAGGAGTGGCCGGAGATTTTCCACACGCTCAACAGCGTACGCAGACTGGCGCTGCACCACGGGAACCTGATGGGCGCGCACTCGCACGGTGTACTCACGGCAGTGCTCAAGAGCGTTGACAACTTGAGGTCCGCCGTGTCCAAGAACGCCATCTTGACCATCACGGACATGTGGAGCGGCATGGGCAAGGGGTTGGATCCAGAGCTGGTGCTCGTCGCACCGGTTCTTTTGAAGCACTTCGTGAACATCAACGGGTTCTTGAAGGAGGAGGCGGACGAGTGCTTGAGTGTGATTATTCTGAACGCGAGCCCCGCGAGAGTGCTCTCGGCGTTCCTCAGCTCTGCGGGGAGCAAGATACCAGCGGTGAGGAGCAAGGCGGCGAATGTCGTGTTCCGGTGCTTGGAAGTCATGCCCGACGGAAAGCTGGGAGGGCGGTCAAGGGAGCTGGACAAGCTGCTGGCGATTCTGCCTCAGTTCTGCCAAGATCGGGCCGGCGAGACGAGGACTGCTGGCAGGCAGATCGCGGCCTTGCTGATTAACAAAGGCATCGTGAGTGACGAGAAGATGCAGCAGGTGCTGCCGGGGGACGTTTACCAGCGAGTCGAGCAGAGCCTGAGAACGGGGCTGTTCCACACTCCCGCGAAGAGGGGAGGCATGGGTGGGTTGGGTAACGCCGTCAAAGTGAACGCGAGCGTGGACAGCACGATCAACATGGACGATTTGGAGGCGGCAGGGACGGGAAAGAGGGGCGGAGGCAGGCGAAACGGAAACAACAAGGGGAAGGGTGCAGATTTTATGGTCGGGTCGCAGATGAAGGAGGAGATGGAAAACCTGCAGGAGCTGTACAAGCAGATGCGAGGCACCGACTGGAAGGAGAGGCTGGACGCCGTCAACGAGTGCATCCAGGTGGTGCTGAAGAACGCTGAGAGGCTCGCGAACGGCGGGAAGTTGCTGCAGGTTTTCGACAGGCTGTGCGAGCGCCTCGCGGACGGCAACCAGAAGGTCAACGCAGTGACCTTGGAGGCCATGAGCAAGGTGTGCGGCATACTCAAGGACAAGCTGGAGGGCGTGCTGGTGGTGCTCGTGCCGGCGCTGTGCGGCAATCTCGCCAGAACGCCGAAACTCGTCAGCTTGGCCAAGAACGCCATCGACGCGCTCACGCAGAACGTCGGAGCGGAAAAGCTGGTCGGCGTCTACGCACAGCAAATCGAGAGCGGCGGGTTCAGAGTCAAGAGCTACATGGTTCAGAAACTGGGAGATGTGGCGGTCAGGCTGTGCGCGGACGGAGTGGCACGGGGGGTCGTCATCTTGATCGGCAAGACCATCGTTCCGGTCTGCGTGAAGATGGCCGCGGAGAGCAAGGCGGAGGTCAAGAAGAGCACCGAGGGATTGTTATTAACGCTGTACAGCTTGCTGGGCGACGATCTGTGGGCGGCGATGAAGGAGGAGGATCGGGGAAAGATGAAGAGCATTGTGGGCGTGTATGAGTAATGTGTAAAGTAGGTTGTTGGCGAACTTGATAGCTATCTTTTAGATGTAGGTGAGGACGCTGTCGCGGATGATGCCCTGCTCGTGATGGTAAAGCTTGACGAACAAATTGTCCTCGAGGGGTGAGTTGTGGATGCAGAGGTAGGCGATGACCACCTGCCACTCCTGATCATCCACGAGCTCGTACAGGGCACTCATCGTCCTGCGGGAGAGGCGAGGGTGAGGGTGAGGAGTTGCGGTGTTTGCTTGTAACTCGTTTGAAGGTTTGCAGTATCGCTGAAAGGGGATCAGGGGGTGGCCGTACCACCTCCAGTTGGTTAGCAAGGGGAGTGGGGGATGTGGTCAAGTACAATGTAGTGCTCTCAGCGAGGAATTTGGCGGAATTTGGCAGAGGTCTCACGAACGAAGCTGCCTCACTCTGTGCTTTGCGGTGCTTGTTGAGCGCCGGGTTGTCGGCTAGATGGCGATTTTCGCATCACATCACCACAGGTGACGGCCGCTACTCTCTACCCCATCCGCGCTTCCGCTTCATACAGACCTCCCCGATCTACCGGTTATCCGACCCTAATCGCCTACAACGCGCCGCTCCTTCCGTCCCCCTCAACGGCAAAACACATCTCAAGATATACTCCACTCTAACTCCCTCCTCTCAACTAACCCCTCGTTCCAGCCCTCTCCTGATAACCTTCCTCCTTACTGTGGCCTCAAGACCTACTTAATGACCTTCCTCAACCTGTTCATCATCAATAAGTCTGGCGGATTAATCTACAACACTGCCCTGTCCCCCTCTGCCCCCACCCTCTCCATCAACGACTGGCTCCGAATCGGTTCCACGTTCCACTCGCTCCACGCCATCGCCGTACAAGCCTCACCAGCCCTCCCCCCCTCCACAACCGCTCCCCCCGGCATCGAGTCAATAGCAGCCGGCGCTCTCACCCTCAAATGTCTCCAGACAGCCACTGGCATTAAGTTCGTTCTCACTGCCGAGACCGGCACCGCCGGCGACATGTACGCTACCCTGCAATCAATCTACGAGCTGTACGCTGATTACGCCCTCAAGAACCCGTTCTACGAGCTGGAGATGCCCATCCGTTGTGAGCTTTTCACCACGGCCGTGACTAAACTCACGTCGGGCAGAAGATAATTAGTTACCAAGTTCGTGCCAAATGCCGTTCTCTACGTTTCACTACCACTCACTACTCGTGCCTACTCCTCCTCCGCCCACACAACTAACTAATAAACGAATCCCGTCCCGCTGTCGTGGTCGGAGTCAAAGTCGTCGTTCTTCTCCTTCCCTCCCGTGTCCTCGCCCCTCTCGCACGCCTCGAACGCCCTCATCAGCACCTCTGGCTCGCCGCCCATCCTTGGCTCCACTTCTTCCTCGTCGTAGTGACTGCTCCCCAATTCGTTTGGGTTGATGGTGGTAATGTTGAATGCGTCCAAGCTCTGCTCGATGAACTGCTTGTACATCTTCTCCTCCTCCTCTCCGCCCTCGTCCTGCCTCGGCTCCATCTTGTCCTCGTCGCCCAACAGCAGCGTGTCGCGCGTAGCGACGAGCAGCAGCACCACTGATTTCCTGTTCGCGTCCTCGGGCACCAGAACGTAAGTATCGTGCAGCTTGGTCATCGGGTTGGGGATCTTGGTGCGAAGAACGAGGCACGCCTGCTTCTCCTTCAAGCACGCGCAGAGCTGGCCCAGTAGCAGCGAGTTCGAGCGGTGCTCCTCGAGGCTCGCGGTGAGCGACGAGAGCGACGGCTTGCCTCTGAGCGGGAGCCCATGCAGGAGCGAGACATCGACACTGGTAGCGCTCACCATCTGCAGATGGGGTGTTAGAGGATGGCTCCTGCAGGTGCAGCGCGTTTGGTGCAGCGTTCGTGTAGCTAGCAGCAACTCGCGTCTTCCTCACCTGCACGACGGACATCTCGCTCAGGCTCGAGGGCTCCAGGAACTGATCCAGTGACGCGCCAGGCAAGAGCGGCAGGACGGTGGGCACAAGGTCCAGGGAGATGGAGCACGAGTCGTCGTTCGTCGTGCTAGGGAGCTGAAACTTGCATGTCAGCTTGGTCAGGTTCGGGAGCGTCAGCTGGCGCAGCTGAGGGGGGAGGGTTAGAGGCGAAGACGAGAGCGCGCGGGGGGGGACTCACGTGCTGGGAGAGGGAAATCGCGTCGTCCAGCAGCCCGATGCCCAGGCCCGGCGCGTCGGCCGCCGCGATGGCCGCGCTGAGCTCGCCGACCAGCGAGGGCGGGGGCGGGGAGGAGGAGGGCGGCGTGAGCGGGAGGACCACCGCGACGGTGATGGTGGCGATGCGAGGTGACTTGAGCGTCCTGGGGAGGGAGAATGTGGTTAGCTGTTGACGGCGCGAACGAGAAGGCGAGACTTGCGACTGTTCGGTCCTCATGCTTCAACATTGGCGCCCTTTTATCCGTCTGGGGTTTACGCATAGCGCTGCATTATAGTACGACAGAAAGAATACTTTATATATCACCACTGAACCATCCAGTATCCCCTCGCGCACGTCCAACTCCTTACCTGCAGCACAGCCCCACGAAGCTAGCGAGCCACTTGCCGGCATTGCTCTCGTCGCCCTTCGCCTCAAGGTTCGCCCTCGGCACGTACATCACGACGTTCGTGGCGGCGAGGGCGCGCGAGCCACCCTGCTGCGCGGTCTGCAGAATCACCTTGGAGACCTTGGTGAGCTGGGAGGAGTAGAAGCGGAAGGACTCGGCCGCGGGGTTGGCGTGGGGGGGGATTGCGAGGGGGGTGAGGGTGACGGGCGGGGGCTTGGCCAGCGGGGACACGACCGGCGTCGGAGCTTGGGGGGCCCGCGCGGTGCTCTGGGGCACGATCGGGGTGGTCTGCGGCACCGAAAAGTCAGCCACCTCGCAGTTCGCGCCGGCGATCAAGTACGAGCCGTCCACGAAGATTCCCCTGCGCACCCCGCTCTTGATGAAGATGTTCATGGTGTTTGTGAAGGACATCGCGGCGGCGTCGGCGAGGAGGCCGGACGGCGTCTGCTTGCGCACGTCCACGCACACCGCGAAGCAGTGCGCGGGCGTACCGCCGGCCTCGAGGAGGGGCACGATTGAGAGGCGCGTGAAGGACACGCGCGTGGGGGGGGGCGCGGTGGCGCCGGTCATGGAGAGCTTCTTCTTGGAGGAGGGGGATTTGCGGGAGACGGGCTTGCGGAACGTCAGGCGCTTCGTGGCTAGGGGGACTTGAGGGTTGGGCTGTGTGCGCGAGCGGGCGCTGCGAGAGTAGTCGGCCGTGCGCAAGGCGGGGGGCTCGTTCTTTGTCCCCTTGGCGAAGGACACGCGGCCCATTGTGATGGGAGGAGTGGAAGGGGGTATCTAAGGGAGTGCAGTGTTAGCTAGGGGAGTGGAGTGAGGCCACACACGCAGTGTGAACAGGGGGGTATTAGTTTGCGTGTGAAGGGTGAGTGGCTGTGTCACGCGTATCACGCACTGCTGCGAGTTGTGTGTCAGCTGAAAATTAGAGAAAAGTGATTTGCGCGAAAACTTTCTGTGTCGCCTGCTCGTAAGATCGCCTTACGTTGGCGCCTTATTGCTTGTCCCCTTACACACATGCACGTGTGTGAGCCCCTTTGATCACCCGTCTTCCACCTTTGTTCACATATGTATGTGGCTTCCCCGACTAACCGTCTTCCTCCCTCTCCCTCAGCTCCCCCTCCCCCTCTATGGCAAAGCGCAAGGACCGCGAGTCCTCACCCCCCCCCTCCCCCGGCAAGAAAGCCAAAGCGCCCAAGCTGAAGGTTATGGGCGACAGTGGCCAGACTGAAGCAGAGCGCCGCGTCCTCCGCCAGAAGCAGCGCTCTCTCTCCACCAACATTGCGGCCAACGCGGCGGACATAGAGGACGCGACGAAGCAAGCGTTCAGCGCCGCGAGGGACAGCAACAACGAGCTGTTCGAAGACGTTAATTACGCGAGGGAGGCGGTTATGGACAGCGAGAACCTCGACGCCATTGCGAAGCGCGCTTGCAAGCAGGCGACCAAGCTGGCTACCACGCAGACGTACGACGTGGACAAGGTGCTCAAGTGTTTGAGGAGGAAGGTGTGCTTGGAGAACGGCACCTTTAATTGGGAGAAGCTGGGGAGGGCGGTTGGGAGTTGCTTCAATATGGTGCCGTTCACGCAGTTCTTGAACGGGCCTCTCGGCGTCAATTTCCAGCCCAAGGAGAAGAAGGTGCGCGCGAAGAGGGAGAAGCGGATCGACGAGACTGCCGACGAGGAGAACCCCGACGAGATCATCTCCCAGAGACAGGACAAGTCCGGCATGTCGGGGATGGAGAACATTATCAAGAGCGTGTCGAAGACTCTCAGGAAGAAGACGGACGCGAAGGCGGCGGGGCAGAAGGACAAGGGGAAGGGGGGGAAGGCGGTTTGTGCGATCAAGTTGCTGGTCAATCCGAAGAGCTTTGCGCAGACGGCAGAGAACTTGCTCGCTCTGTCGTTCGCGGTGAAGAAGGGCGACGCGAGCATTCGCAACGACGCTGATGGGCTGCCGGTAGTGGACACGGCGCGGCAAGGCACGGGCGGGATGGTTTCGAAGCAGAGTATTGTGGCGTTGAGCATGAAGGATTGGAAGTCGCTGGCGAAGCAGTTTGAGGTGGTGGACGAGGACTGTGTGCCGAATAGGAAGGCACCGTCGAAGGGGAGGAGGCTGAGTGAGATGAAAGCGAGGAAGGTGGAGGAGAGTGACGACGATGACGATGACGAATGAGTAGTTTGGCGACAGGATGACAGCAGTGTGGGATTAGGTTGGGATTAGATGTACAGTAACATAGCGAGGACAGCTGAGCGCAAATCGCGAGGGCCGTTCTGAGCGCATTCTTCGCCCACCATAATTCCTAGCCTTATTCTCTCCCGACCACCCCGCTTCCTCATCTCCCCGCCGTGCTGACCAAACTCTGGTAGCTCTCGTGCTCGTCCACCTCCTTCCCCCCCTTTACGCCGCCCTTCTTGACCTTGGCGCTCCTCGCCTTGTCGCTCAGCTGCACTCCCAGCAGCGCGCACAAATCGTTCCTCACCTCCCTCACGCCCTTCCCGACGTCCTCCTCGAGTTCCCCGTCCCACGCCGTCTCCAGCAGCAGCTCGCCGACCTCGTCAACCCTGCCGTCCTCGGCGACGACCTCCTCGTTCTCGAGCACGACCACGTACAGTTGCTCGGCGACGAACTTCCTAATCTTCGGAAACGGGTGCGCCAACAGAATCATGAGGAACTTGAGACTCATCCCCGGCGTGCCGGCCATCTCTCTCCCCTCCACCCGCATCCCGTGCCCCAAAAAGTCGATCAGCACGTCCACGATCGCCGTGAGCTTCTTGAAGCTCTTGCTCCCATGGCTCTCCGCCAGCACCAGCTTCAACAGCCGGCTGTCGAAATCATTGATCATCTGGTCGCTCTTCTCCTCACCCTCCTTCCACTCCCCCGCGTTCTCCTCCCCTCCCCCCACCGCGTCGTTCCTGTACAGCAAATGGATGGTTCTGAGCACCGGCACCACAATCCTCTCGTTCTTCTTCTCGCGCTCCAGCAGCCCCAACAGCGTCCTCCCCAGGCGCATCATGTGCTTCGACCCCTTGAGCTTCTTCATCGTCCTCACCCAGTCCAGCAGAGCGCCGCTCGAGCTCTTCACGACGCTCTCCGTCAGCCCGCCAACGCTCACGCACAGACCCTCCACGATGGGACCGTGGTACGCGTCAATGTTCATCGCCTTGACCATCATCGCAAACGTCGTCGTCGGGCTCGCCCAGTTCACAGTGTCGTCCTTGCTGCTCAGCGCCGCCACTAAGAACCCGCGATCCTGCACAAACGGCAGCCTGACTTCCTCGTTCGTCAAGAGATCGCACAGAATGCCGCCGGCCAAATCCCTCACGTTGTCAAGCTTCTCGCTAAGCTGCTTCAGAATGCTCCCCAAAACTCGCTGACAAGTATCAACGTCGAAGTACCTCTCGTTCGCTGCTGTAGCCACAAACGTCTCGCGCAATGGCTTGCCCTCCTTCAAGCACGTCGGCACCGTGGTTCCAATGCTCGGCTCCAAAAACTTCATCCTCTCCGCCATATTCGGCACCGCCATGTCCTCCTCATTCCCCTCCTTCGTGTCCCACGCCACCCCCACACTCGCCTTCACACTCATCACAGTCAAACTCTTGATTGCCGTCAACGCCGCACACCGAACCTGCGAGCGAGTTAGACAAAGGGTCAGTATGTATAATGACAGCGTCTGAATAGCGCGCGCTCTTCGCGTATCGCACTATCGATCGACTCACCCAACTCCCCACATCCCCCCTCTTGTCCATACTGTAATCCTCCAAGCTACCATGCAGCGTCTCGAAAACAAGTTCCACGTCCCCCTTCCCCAAACCAAAGGGCGTGAGCGTCCCCCCGTCAGTGGTAACAACCTCCGCCCTCTCAACCTCCCCAACCCCAACAGTCTGCACAATCTCCTCCAACGCCTTGACACAGTTCCTCCTCGTCTCCGCATCCGGCTCCTCGCCCACCGTGGCGTCGATTTGAGCACACTCGCAAAGCTGCTTAACAACAGTCCTCAAAACATCTCCATTGAACGCAATGAACTTGGCGGGCAGCGCACCGATGGCCAACGAGAACCCCCTCGTCGCCGCCGCATTGTCCTCCGTGCTAACGACCTTCAAATACTTGTCCACAACTCTCCCATACAACCTATCACTCGGGCCAGTTTTGGTCACCGGGAAGTAAGACCTCGTCAAAGCCCTCAAACCCGACACCGCGGCGATACTGATGCCCTCCAACGGATGCTTGATGCAGTCGTCAAGAGTATCGAGCAGCGTCACGGACTGCTTCACTGACAGCGGCAGATTGGCGAGAGACACACACTCGATCAGCCTGCAAACAGCGCTCCTCATAATCTCACCGCCCTTTCCACGATACAGGCGAGCCTTCTCGATGCGCACAATAACATCGACAAGCTCATCAGTCCTCGCATTGACATTTTTGGAACCCAGCACACCCAACTCTCTCACAACCTCAGCAATCCCTAACACAGCCCCGTGCCTCGTCAGCAAATCGACATGCGTCACTCTCGAAAGCAAATCAGTAATGACCGTCTGCGTCATGTACTCCTCATCAAGATGCGTCAAAGTGGCCAATCCCCTGCGAGCGGGCACAGGGAGCGGGCACGGGGTTAGCACACTAACAGTGGAGCAAGTTGGGGGAGCATGTGTGGGTCACGTGTGCGGCTCGGCGCCACAAGCGAACGCGTTACGAGAGAGCGAATAGCGCGTCCAGAGTCTTGCACACAACCGGCGCGTTTCTTGCTCACAAACGGCGCTCTCCACGCTCACGAACAGCGCTCTTCACGCCCACAAACGTGGCACTGCCTTTTGTTCACACGTGTGTGCGGGGCATGCGGGCATGCGCGTCAGGGACTCACCGACTCGCCAACTCTCTGATCTCAACGTCCCAGTGCGCCAACTTGGTCTTCCTCAAGTGATCGATAATGGGATGCCTGTAAGTCTCAAACTGCGCCACAAAGTCCGCAATCGAAGTGTAGGCATTGTGCCGGTTACCAAGAGTGAAGTAATCCGCCGCCGTCAAAATATCAATCCCGTGCTGGAAATTCTCGTTCCCCTGCCTCCCAACATTCTCCTGAAACGCCGCACTAGCCGCCCTCCTGCAATTAATCTCCCGATCAAACAACGCCGCCAGCAACATCGCCACACTCAAATCGTGCACGAAAGGCTTCATCACGTCAGGCGCATACGCACGAGCAAACGCCCAACACACATAACACGCTGCATCCCTCACATGCGCTCCCACACTGTTTTGCCCCCTCCTAACGTCGTAATGAATCGCTCTGGTGATGATCGGCACAGTCACCGGCAATCTGCGAAACGCACATGTGTGAGCACGCGCACCACACACACATGTGTGAACAAGGAGAGAGGCGGCGCGACAAACAAAAAGAGGCGCGTCGAGCGGCGGGAAGAACGTGAGCGGCGCTCTCGCATGTGCGAACAAGGGGCGCGCGTCGTTGCCTTCAACTCCACATATCGCCGTCGTTCGCGCACCTCCCATGGCAACATCTCACTCACCTGCTCGGCAGCAACAGCCCCCTCCTCGCAAGCTCAGCCAACGCCAGGCACCCCCCGTGCCACGCCGAGTCTGTCTCCGCGTCCGAGAAGACCGCCAGGATGCTCGCGACGACGTCGTCGGCGCACTCGCGGGGGAGGCGCTCCGTGATGCGCCCGAGGCCCTTGGCGGCGGACCATCGGACGACGGTGTCGCGGTCGCGGAGGCCGACTAGGAGCTGGTCGACCACGTCTTCGAGTTCGGGGGGGACGTGGATGTCTGGTTCGGTCAAGCAGGTGGACGTGTCCTCAGCGGAGTCAGCAGAAGTTGCATTGGTAGCGTCGGTAGCATCCGAAGTCGCCTTGGATGCATTGTTGGTCATGTTCTTGACCAAACTCCTCCTCCCCCTCTGGTACCTCCACTTAACAACCCTCACCGGCATGAACGTGCATCCAATCCTCTGAAAAACCTTCACCAAAAGCTTCCTCAGCAAAGTCTGACTCGTCTCGTGCTCCGCAATCTGAATGATGCTGCTCATGAACGTGTTGACGTATGGGAGGAACTTCTCGCGGTGTCCGGTTTTGAAAAGCAGGGCGAGGGTGTGGATCACGCCCATCGTCTGGAACGTGTTGTCCTCCAGGTGGCTCTCGAAGCCGCCTGCCACACACACGTGTGAGCAAAGGTGCTCTCCTCCAAACCTCCCACCCGGCGGTGTGAACAAAGGGGCGGGGGCGGTGCGAACAAAGGGAAGAGCGGTGCGAGCAGCCACACACGTGTGTGAACAAAGGAGCGAGAGAAGAGCAGCCGAACACAGTGCGAACAAAGGAGGGAGAGTAGAGCAGTGGTTGGTCGTGGGGTGTTTCTCGCCGGTCGTTTTGTACAGCGCTTTTGGGCAGCGCGTTTTTCGCCGGGGGTTTCGGGCTCACCTGCTTCGTCGTTCGCCTCACTCTTGACAACAGCATTACACTTCTTCTCCACCCTCTCCTCTAGAACTTTCGCCGCGGTGTTCATAAACTCGGACAGGTACGTCAGCTCCATGTCCGGGCGGGTGAGGATGGAGGCGAGGCAGACGGCAGCGGCGGAGCGGCAGGGACCGGCGTCGCCGAGGTAGCTGATGGAGAGGGTGATAATTTGGGTCACGATAGAGCCGGTTGAGGTGACGCCCGAGGTTCCTTCAGTGGTGGAGTCGATGGTGACAATATCGAAGGGGACTAGGGCGAGCATGGACAGCCAAAGGAGGAGGGAGTACCTGTGCGTGTGCGTGTGAGTGTGTGGTGGTGGTGTGTGTGCTTGCTTGAGTGCCCGTACCTCGACTCCCACTCCTTAGCCTTGGGGTCCAGATCCCTCAGCGCGGCGAGCGTCGGCTCCAAGTCGGCCGCCTCGTGCGTGAACAACTTCACGACGGTCTTGTAACCGCGCACTTTGCAGAGGGAGTGGATGCAGGTGAGGATGTTATGGAGGGTGGGCATGGTGGTGTCGGGTTCGGTGGGAGGGGTGTCGCCGTATAGGGTGTGGATTATGGTGGAGGCTTTTGAGACGAGGACGGTCATGAGATCCTCGAGGTGAGGATCGAGGAGGGTGGGGGACTCGAGGTAGCGATCGAGGATGTCGCAAGTCGCGGCGACGGCGGCCGTGACGGTCGCGGGAGAGGCGGATGAGAGAGAGGGAGACGTGATGGTGGCAAGGTGAGCTAGGACGATGGGGAGCTCGGTGAAGAAGGTGGACGTGTTGCCGACGGTGTTGGTGGCCATAGTTGCAGGGGAGGAGGAGAGGGAGGGGGGAGGAGGGCTGGAGAAGGAGGGGAGGTAGCTGCGTCTAGGTTATAAGGGGGGTGTTGGCTTTGCGAGAGGGTTAGAGTGGCAACAAAGCATGTAGAGCAGACAATCACATTAAGAGCAGGCAAGCACATTAAGAACAGACAAGCACATAAAGAGCAGACAAGCACATTAAGAGCAGGCAAGCATATCCAGCGCAATATCTCTAGTGTCCGGGTCGCAAAAACAATACAAGGCAGCTTGGTATCATGGTGAAGGGTCTACGATGGGGCTGCAGCGGTATGGAACGTCCAGGGTGCCGGGCGGGCGGTGGGGTAGTCTCGTGGTGGGGATTGGCAAGCAGCGGAAAACACGCACTTGAATGTATTCACGGGCAACAGATGGGAAGAGTTTCTAAAATTCAATGTTGCTGTATAAACGCGCCGACACCTGTAGGGGCGTGCATTCCACTTCAACATCGGCAACAACATACCGCAGCTTCTCATCACCTACATCGTTATGTACGAGAGAACTTTTGCTCAAGGGCGGTGGAGAGGCCAAACCGGCGAGCCGTTACGCGAGCCGCCTACACGCCGGCTTAATTGCTTCGCTACGACTTCCATGCGTCACATTCGTTACTTGTCATGGCAACCCCTCCAGCACTTCAACGCCAGGGCTGTTAAAGTCCCCTCCGCACGACTTCCCCCCGAGTAAACGAGCTTGATACCTGTTGATACAAACGAAACTTGGGTCTGGCGTCATACTGCGTCAGTTTCAACGTAATGCCGCCGTCGCCTCACAAGAGCGAGAGCGACTTATATTGAGGACAGACCGCCCCGGTTATGGGCGTGATTAACGTCGTCTCAGCTCTACGCAGTGACCCCCCCCCCCTCATTAACCTTCTACCCTGTTCTACTCCTGACTTCTGGTTATCATACCGAGCTGTTGCCGCAACAACTGACCGCTCCCCTCACCGCCGTAATAATAA
>Ga0307985_10001342_pt1 | contig 13892 bp, 14 predicted proteins | sample EllFjometageno80_FD_203155 | JGI IMG/M metagenome (GOLD analysis project Ga0307985, IMG submission 203155) | Marine microbial communities from Ellis Fjord, Antarctic Ocean - #80 | ecosystem: Environmental > Aquatic > Marine > Unclassified | place: Southern Ocean | collected 2014-10-09 | reverse complement strand
AGGGAGGGTGAGATGGGAGGGAGGGGGTGAGTTGGGAAAGGGGGAGACGGCGCGCGAACCGCCGGGCCATGAGAAGGCGGCAAGGGGGTGGCAAGGGGGAGCTGTGTGGGGGGGTCAGACCAGCGCCTGCGCTACGTACATCTCTTAGCTTGGAATGGTTGCACCTCCCAATCTCGTTCGTGTGCGTTGGAGCTCCATTTTCTCCCAGACGCGCAGGTTCGAAAGTAGCTGCCAAGTGATCAAGTGTCAACCAAACTGGCGATCTAGCGCACTGGCGGATCAGGAGGAGGAAACTTGTTGCGCCTTATAGTGGATTTAAGGTGCCGCAGGCGGCGTATCTACACTAAGTCGGTCGAAGACAGAGAGCTGTTAGGGTTAGCTTTAAGCCCGTCCCAACAGCTGTCCTCTCTAAAGCCTGAAACCGCCCGATAGAACCTTACGACTGAGCACCGCCACGCTGCATACCCCGATATGCCCTGCACCACCAGCAAGTGGTGCGGCCCGTGAACACGATGCTCGTCCTACTGATGCTGTTTAGACTCCGTTACCTCAAGCTGATGCATACCCCGATGTGCCCCGCACCACCAGCAAGTGGAGCGGCCCGTGAACACGGTGCTCGTCCTACCACTCACATCCTACCACTCACAATTTTGACATTTATATCATATCTCACGTATTAAGTCTCTAGTCTATTTTGATTCTTTTCATTCATAAAATGTGTAATATATATATTCGCATAAGACGATCTATTTTACTATCAGTTTTGTCATAAGCAAGTTTAAATTGTATATGGAGTCACTGTACAGAAACAATGAGAAATCAAAGGAAATTTAAGCCAAGCAATAATTTCTGACGTTGCGCCCACTCACGCGCTTCCAGCCGTGGCCCGATCGCCCTCGTCAATGGAAGTGGCGGCGTACTTGATCGCCCCAGGGAAGTCCGTGGCGAAGTTCCCGAACGGTATGTGCTCCATCGCACCTACCCCCCACGAAGTCGAACTCGTTCTGCTCGAAGAACCCCTTCCGGGACCAGGGTTGGTTGCTGGTCAACTCCACGTGCTCGAGATCATCGAGCTCTCGATCCGTGGGAACGCGACCCTGTAGTCCCATCCGTCCTTCCTTGATAGCCAGCCGGAATCGCCGCCGGCCGCGCTCGATGCGGCCTGAGCTCTTGTCGAGTCCGACAGACAAAAACACTTCCGGATTCCGACACTCAAACTGAACATAGAGTGGCTTGCAGGTTCAGCCCAACACCGCTGCACATCAGTGGCGATCTTGATCGAGTAGCGGTACGGTTTGCGCGGCCTCAAAACTTACATCGCAGAGAACTTCGGCTTTAGTTAATAGGTGCCTACGCGATGATGCCTCCCACTGCAATAACTCCCAGCCCGAGTACGCTGGACAAGATGGCCATCTTGATCATGTTGACAGCGCCAACTCCAGCTGCGTCCCATTCCTTCAAAACCTTCCATCCGATGATCAAACCTGTCGTGTTTGTGGTCACAATGAGTACCGGCCACCCCACGGCAGCGCCCAACTCTGCCCCGAGTAGCGCATTGGCGCTGAGCCCGTACAAGTAGCTCTGGAAAACCCAGGGACACGCAATGAACAGGAATGTCTTCAGACAGTAGCCTGCCGATCGCTCGTTCTTCCACAGCGCGCCGAGCCGTCCCGCCTGCACAAGCTTGATGAAACTGATGAGTGTGTTCGTGAACGCGCAGATGCTTATTGCGAACGTGAACGTAATCAGCGGAGACAGAAGGGAGGAGATGCCGTACTCGCTCTCTGCAATGTCTCTCAGGTCTTCTGAGAAGACGAAAGCTGAGAGAACGGGTGAGTAGGAGTATCACATGTGAGGGAGGGAAGCGCGAACGAGGTGCAAGCGCAGAACGCACTCGCCTGTGCGGTTCCTCCAGTCGCAGTCGCAAATCGCCACGAACCCGCATTATTTACAGCTGTTCAAAAGTGTGCTGCAGGGCACTCGCGAGCCGTGCGTTCTGAGCAAGCTTTTCGCCAATCGACGCGCCTCGCGCCTCGGTTGTCCGTTGGCGAAGCCGCGCTTTCTCGCCAGTCGCGCACTCACCGAACTGCAGCGTGGTGCACGCCACACCGCTGATCACGCACACCGCCACCTTCTGAAACGTCGAATACTGCTCCTCTTCAGCCACCTCGACCTTCATTTCCTCAAGCGCTTTCATCTCCAGCCCTTTCTCTTTCTTCTGAAGCGCCTCGTCGGCGTCCTTGCGGCTCAGCGCTATCGACGCGAAGACGAACGAACCCGCGCAGACGAGCAAGCCAAGGACGACCAACGAGCCGCTTACGGTCAAAAGCTTGCCCTCGACGTCCAAGATGAGCGGAAGAAGGGTGCCGATGACTACGATGACGGACATGGTAAGCGTGGTGCCCATCCCAAGTCCAGCAACCTGCACGGCCATGCCGAAGCCGAATGTGCCTGCACGAGCGAAGCACGAACGAAGCGAGAGTGGTGAGAGGGGGCGCGAGCGAAGCGAGTGGTGGGAGAGGGTTGTAGCTCCACCTACATATAGGGTGGAGGGGAATAGATGCACGACAATAATGAAGGTTTGAGCCGGTTGCGCGCGTTTGAGCCAGTCGCTTTGAGCGTTGAGCTTGGTCGCTTTGAGCCGGGAGCGCGCATTTGAGCCTCTCTCACTGAGCCGGTCGCTTTGAGCCGAATACCTTGAGCAGGTCGATCGTTCTGAAATGGTCGCATCGAGCCGGCCTGTCGTTCTGCGCTGGTCGTCCATTCTGCGCCGGCCCTTTCATGACTTACCTAACCCCCAAAGTACAGAGAAAAGAATGATCATGATTACGTCCACGGTTGCGGCTTGTTGGATGGTGGAAGTCAAAAACTCCGGGGTAAGGAATGTGAAGCAGAGTACAAGGTTGAGCAAGGTCGCGTGTAGCATTCCCAAACCCCACGCATGGTCAAAGGTGAATTCATTATTCTCTGATGTAAGTCTTGCACTGGACCGATCAATAGCTTTTAGAAACCCGGGGGCATTGTCTTTCACGCAAATGTTCCAGGCGCCGTTGAGGGCTCCGGCGAGCAATGTTAGTAGGCAGCCTCCGACGAATGATGAAGCGTTGACCATGTCTTGTTTGTGTGGCTTTTGTGGCAACTAGGGGTGCAATGATTTGCGCGCGCCGTACCCACCCATGTGTACAAGTCGAGAGAAGATATTTCGAAGTCTGCGGTCTCGCTTGATCTTGACTGCGAAACTCTCGATCGGGTGCCTGAATCATTTAGTTCGCCGTCAGAAAAGCGGGATGGGTACCTGCCTCTTCGTCAACAACAATTCCCTCGCTTAAGTTAACTCCACGACCTTGAATCTGATCTCATTAAACACGAACTTGTCGAGCCACGGCACTCTCGCCCAGCCCTGCAGAACGCACCCCAAGAACAGTTTGCTCTTGAACTGCGCCCAGGTGCACGTCGCGGTAGATTCGAAGAGAACTGCCATTCCTTCGCCTTCACCGCCTACAAGTTTGATGTCAGAGTACCCGTAGTCCTGCGAGTCAACAACTGTCACCTCTTGCCAACTTTGACCCTCGTCATCGCTCCTCATAACAACGCCGTTCTCTCTCCTCTCAGTCGACCTCGGGTTCGCAAAGTACACCGTTCGCTCGTCAGCGACCATGCTGCCCTGACACATTGGCTCCACAAGATCCTCCGCGTACTCAGGGTTACTCCAAGTCTCCCCCTCGTCCTCACTGAACGCCTGTAGCCGGCAGTGGCAGGCACTGTTCTCGTTGTTCGTATCGCGCATGTTCATCAACAGCGTGCCAGGGGATACCTCCGCCACCGTACACTCGTTAGGCTGTGCGTTATTCTGCCACACACATACACTCGTGTGAACAAAGGGGGGGGGCGGTGTGCCACACACATGTGTAAACGAAGGGGCGAACGATGTGCCGCACAAATGTGTGAACAAAGGGGCGAACGATGTGATTTCAGCTCCGCCGGTATTCGCATTCATCAGCCGGTCTTCGCATCCTTCACTGCACGTTCACTGCACGGCTCGCTGTTAGGGTTAGGGTTACTCGCTTTACTGCACGGCTCGCTTTACTGCACCGCTCGCGTCACTGCACCGCTCGCGTCACTGCACGGCTCGCGTCACTGCAAGGCTCGCGTCACTGCACTCCGCTTCGCTTCCCTGCACGGCTCGCTTCGCTCTCCTCACCTGGTTGGCAATCCGCCCTCCCAACCGCCACGTCTCGCCTCGGTCGTCGCTAACTATGACCGTGGAGCCGCTCCCCCCCGCCCCTCCAGTGGATGCGTACCAGCCTGGAAGAACCAACCTCGAGAGCGAGGTTGGCCGCCCTCCGCTCGTAACGATGCCGGCCGCCGGACCGCCAGAGAAAAGACCCACGCCTGTATCACCGAAGAAAGCATAGTCCAGCGACACTGGAGCTTCCCACGTCAGCCCACGATCGGAACTCTTAACAATGTAATGGCTGGCACCGTCAGTTGTGTGAGCGCCGACCACGAACTGCGCGAGCGAAGCGAGTGTTAACAGAGGGGAGAGAGGGGGAAACACACACAGAGTGAAAAAAGAATGTGCAATGAGCGGGACGCACGAACGACCGCCTCTCGCCTCACCTGCAAGAACACTGCGTCGCTGATCGGGTCCCAGACCACGCTGCCTAGATTCGCGCCATCGTACGATGGATCGTGAGACGGGTCTTCGTGGATGACTTCTAGTTGCGACCATGACGCGCCATTGTTGGTGGACCGAGTGTAGGTGAGCAGCTTGGGCCCGCTATCATTGAGGACGGAAGGCCGGCCTTCTGCGAACGCGAGGAGAACGTCGGGGTCGGCTCTGTCTAAGCCGATTGAGAGAAGCAGAGGGATCCGGTAAGAGAGGGGGGTTGAGGGTCCGGAAGCGGCAAAAGGGAAGATTGTGGTGCCAACTCTAGAGGGCTGATAGCGAAGCTCTGCGGCGATGCCCACCGAGAAGAAGACGAGGAGAAGGACGGCAACGATGGAAGCAATTAAGCAATACAGCGACTTGCCACATAGAGACTTGCCACATAGCACCTTGGCTTCTTTTGGATCTGGTGACACCTGTTCATGTATAACTGTGGGCAAAGGGGTTGATAGGAGCTGGACGCGTTCTGGGTTTTTGCGGTTGGAATATAGGGTGGCAGGAAGGAGTTGAATCGACATGAGTGAAGAAGAAAGCGGGCGTATTAACAAGGTGGACCAGAGCCTTGCAAATGTTTTTTGAAGGGAATTCATGTGAAAGTTGAACAGTACAGCTGCTGTACTGCTGTACAGTTGTAGTTCTTTTGACGCGCACATGCCAGGCTGTCCAGGAACGGCGGCTTCGAAATCAATGGCAAATCACGCGACCTTGTCGGACAATTCATCGTTCTTCTCGCGTCAGGGCTCCGCTGCCGTTCTCCTCATTCTTGATCATCGACGTTCGCGACGACGCTCCAAGCTGGGAGCGTCGCGAGAGGACGGGACGTGTTGCGACGGGCGAGCACGATGTCAAGGAGGATGTGGAGGGTAAGGGCGAGCGCAGGTGAGCACGAGGTGAAGAGGTGTAGTAGCAGGAACAGCCTCTGATTGCATCTGCCCCTGTGCCCCCGATCAGCCTCGAGACCGCGTTGATAAGTCACCCGACGTACCTGCGGCGTGATGCTCCAAGATTTTGGTATCTATTCCCCCACGTACACCACGAGCAACGCCGCCCCCGAATCCGCGAGCGCGCTGAATTTACGATGCCGGCCACGATTACTTGAATCACACTGTCGTGTCCCCTTTAACAACTAACAGGATTTCACACCGGGACATCCTCTAATACCTTGGATAGTGACACCTGCCAACTTCCAAGCTCCCCTTTATTTCACACACTAACATACCCCCATCAGCCCATCATCATGTCCGCCATCTACGTCGTCGCTGCCAAGAGAACCGCTTTCGGTTCCTTCGGAGGTTCCCTGAAGGCCCTCTCTGCCACCCAGCTCTGTGTGGAGTCCACCAGCGCCGCCCTCACCGCCGGCAACATCGACCCCGCCCTCGTCGACTCCGTCTTCGTCGGAAACGTAATCCAGTCCTCCCCCGACGCCGCCTACCTCGCCCGCCACGTCGGCCTCAAGACCGGCTGCCCCATTGCCGCCCCCGCGCTCACCATCAACCGCCTCTGCGGCTCCGGCTTCGAGACGATCGCGCAGGGCGCCAACGCGATCAGGCTCGGACAGTCGTCCATCGCCGTCTGCGGTGGTTCCGAGAACATGTCCGCTGCGCCGCTCACGGTTGACGGCAACGCGGCTCGCTGGGGAGTGCAGGTGAGAGGCTGAACAAGAGAAGGGAGCGACTGGCGAAACGCGACTGGCGAGCGAATGCGCGATTTCATCTAACCCTCGCTTCGCTCGCCCCCTCGTCGCTTTCGTGTCTCCTCATTTCGCCTAACCCTCGCGTCCCTCGCCCCCTCGCTAGCTCGGCAAGGGCCTGCAGATGAACGACTCGCTCTGGTCCGGCCTCACCGACTCGCACGCCGGCATCCCCATGGGCATCACCGCCGAGAACCTGGCGGTCAAGTACGGCATCACTCGCGAACAGTGCGACGAGTACGCGATTCGGTCCCAGACGACTTGGGGTGCTGCCAAGGCTGCCGGCCACTTCGACGCCGAGATTGCGCCGATCGAGGTCAAGTCGCGCAAGGGCATGGTCACTGTTGACACTGACGAGCACCCTCGTCCCTCCACCCTTCTCGAGAAGATCGCCGGCCTGAAGCCCGTGTTCAAGAAGGATGGCGTGGTCACCGCCGCGAACGCGAGTGGCATCTGCGACGGCGCCGGCACCATCATCCTCGCGTCCGAGCAGGCAGTCAAGGACCACGGCCTCAAGCCGCTCTGCAAGATCGTCTCGTACAACTCCGCCGGCTGCGAACCCACGGAGATGGGCATCGGCCCCGTCCCCGCCATCCAGAACGCGCTCGCTGATGCCGGCATGACTGTGTCCCAGATGGACCGCGTCGAGATCAACGAGGCGTTCGCCGCCCAGTTCCTCTCCTGCGCCCAGGTTCTCGACCTCGACATGGCCAAGACCAACATCAACGGCGGCGCCATCTCCCTCGGACACCCTCTCGGAGCCAGTGGCAGCAGGATCATCGCGCACCTCGCCAACGAGTTCGAGCGCAACAGCGACATGAACTTGGCCGTGGGATCGGCTTGCATCGGAGGCGGGCAGGGCATCGCGGTGGTGCTCGAGAGGTGCTAAAGCAGTAATATTGTGTTGGACGTTTGGCTGAAATTGAAAGGTAGTGTTGTGTGCAGATAGAGTTGGCAGGTGGCGTTTGTTGTACGCCTCGGACGAGACGGGAAATGTGCACAAGATTGCTTTAGAGAATATAGTGAAACAGCTACGTTAAAACTGCGTCATGTGCCTGGTTGGAACAAGGGGGCGGCAGAAGGAACAGGGTTCGGCGGAGGGTGGGGGGCGAAGTACATTGAAAGAAAAATGGATCGAAAACAAAATTGGGGTTGGACGACGGAGAAGCACAGGGGCTTTTCGTGAGTTCGTTCGAAGAGCTCGAAGCAAAAAGTATGGCCATGTGGCCGCCATAGCACTTCCCAGCAGTCGTCATCCTAGTACAATGTCCACCGGCGACATGTTCGGCGGATTCTTCGCGGGCATAATCGGCACCGTGATCGGCTACCCTCTCGACACAATAAAGACCCGCATGCAAACCTCCTCAACCTCCCGTGGAATGCTCGCCACCGGCTCCCACCTTCTCAAACACGAGGGCAAGATGGCGTTCTATAAGGGCGTTGCGACGCCGTTACTGTCACTCACTATCCTTTCTACGTTGAACTTCACGTCGTACAATTATTTGAAGAATGAGATTCACGCCAAGACTGCAGCTGCCCCGGATCAGACCACGCCGAACTCCCTGACTATTTTCTCAGCAGGGTTTCTGTGCGGCCCAATCGCGGCGGTCTTTTCGACTCCTGAGCACCTTCTTAAAACGCTGATGCAGGTGAGATGAGGGGGGGGCGAGGTTGAGCGGCTGCAAGTGTTGCGTTGATGGGGGAGACGACGCGCTGGAGAGGACGCGCTGGAGAGGACGCGCTGGAGAGGACGCGCTGGAGAGGACGCGCTGGAGAGGACACGCTGGAGAGGACGCGCTGGAGAGGACGCGCTGGAGAGGACGCGCTGGAGAGGACGCGCTGATGAAGCGTGCCGGAGAACGCGCTGCTGTGAACGCGCTGCCGAGAACGCGCTGTTTTAGATTGCTGGAGAACGCGCTGCTGAGAACGCGCCGCCGAGAACGCTCCGCTGAAAGTGCCCGTCTCAGAACGCGGTTCGCGGCTGCTCAGAACGCGCTATTCTTCAGCATTCCCTTTGCTCACACCACCCTCCCCTTTCACCCCGCAGATAGACAACACCCGCCCCCAACCCCGCTTCCCCAACAGCTCCCTGCGTGCCGCGTCCATGATCGTGAAGGAGGGAAACGGGGTCCGCGCGTTGTACGTGGGCGGCTTATCGAACCTGGTCCGCGAGTCGGTACGTGCAAGAGCGACGCGAACATTGCTGAGCCAACGGGTGGAGACAAACGACTGGCCGCTGCGAGCCAAGAGACCAGCTCAAAACGCGCTGCTCAGAGCGCTGTATTTCAGAGCGAACGACCCGCGTCTGGCCACCCTCGCCTTCTTCACTCCGTGTGTGGGCGTATGTGTGGGCGTGTGAGTGTGCTAACCCTCACTCCCCCTCGCAGACGTTCCTCTCAATCTATTTTTTGTCTTACGAGACTCTCAAGGTCCAACTGTCCCCCGCGATTGGAACTCTCGCGATTCCCGTGGCCGGCGGCTTGAGCGGCGCACTGGGCTGGTTCTCGAGCTACCCTCTCGACTGCATCAAGAGCAATATCATGGTCAACGGGCGCGGAGGTATTATAGAGGTGGGGAGGAAGGTTTTCGCCGAGAAAGGCGTCACGGGGCTATACAGCGGACTGGGGCCAAGCATAACGAGGTCATTCTTGGTCAGCGGATCGCGATTTAGCGCGTACGAGATGGGCAAGAAGGTTTACGAGAGGCTGCTGCTTGATAATGCTAGATGACCTCGCGCGTATAACCAAATCCGTCGGCTAAGATAGCGAGGACACCTCCACATTCGAGGTTCTGCATCACGCGCGGTCTCGTCGTGGGCTTGCTTTTATCTGCTCGCCGATGGGGGCAGTGGTCGAGGGGAAAGGGGGAGGAGATGCCGCGGCAGAAGCTGGCAGGGAGGAGAACTGGAGTAGTGGTGGGTTCACGGTGGACTCGGTGTAAGGCAGGATGCTAACGAGCACTTGCTGCACGGCCAACTTCAGAGAAGGTGGGGACGGCAATGTCCTGACGATCAAGAACTCGGGCACTGAAGAGGTACTTCTCGAGTTGATGCCGTCGAGGGACACTGCGGAGGCGACCGAGATCTGCTTCACTGGGTGCGGGTCGTGCTTTGAGGGACAAGTGAGATCGAGGACGCTGTGTTGAAGGGCAACATCGTGTTGGAGAACAAGTGGACGTTGCTACAGTCCGCGTACATTGAGTTCGTGGCGAAGCAGAGCAACGTGTCGCGGATCTGCTGGCACAACGATCTGTTGGGCGTCGGTGACGCTCAGGCAAACCGAGTCAGATCGTTCTCAACTTGATCATCTGCATCTTCTCGATAAAGGTCTATGCGGTGTACAAGCCGTTAGTTTACAGCAAGAGTAAGCAAGAGTTACAGGCTGGCGGAGGTTGCACAGTGGCAGCTGTTCTTCACGATGCTCGCAGCGCTGTGCATCAAGGTTGACATCACGGGCGAGGACAACTATGACAAGAAGACGTTCGATTTGGCGCTCGCGGCCATGCAGTGCTTGGGGCCATTGTTCTTGGTGTACCCAGGGTGTACCAGGAGTTCATGTACAGGTTGGTGTATACAGCCAGGGGCAAGGGCAAGAAGAAGCACGCCAAGACGGGCGGGGCCTTAGATGAGGTGAGGATGGTGGCGAAGTCGATCGCGGGAGAGCGGAAGTCGGCGAAGTCGGCAAAGTCGGAGGAGGGGGGGAGCATTGGGAGGCGCTTGAACGCGATCAGCAGCGGGGTCGGGGGCTGGGATCGGGCTTCACCAGGAAGAACGAGGGAGGGAAGCAGTGGGCAGACGAGGACCCGAACGCGAAGGCGCGCGGATAAGATAAAGGGATGCCTTTAGATAGCAAGATGCGTTGTCCTCGTAATGTCCTCGTAAGGCAGTGTCGTAAGGAACGAAGACAAAAATAACAAACGCGTTTCCCCAATTAACCCCAACCCCAACGCCCCTCCTACTGGTGCCCATCCGGCCCCCCCGTGTTCCAGCATCCTCCCCAGTTGCCCTGGTTGCATCCGCCCGACTGGTAGTTCCCCCATGGCCACTTAGTGTTCTTACCGTACGTGCTCTTTCGGCAAGGATATTTCCACCACCCACCACACCACGACCAGTAGTTGTGGTTCTCGTACCTGAAGCACGGCATGACGCCAAACAGGCAGTTAGCGCCGTCTAAGAAGTTCGTATCGTAGTCAACCCCATCATGGAATCCGTTAACCACTCCAGAGTTTCTCTCATTTTTGAATGTTCTGTCGACCTCGCAGTAATTCTGTGCGTACATGGTGTGTTAGAGCCAAAAACAATATGCAAAGCATGTGCGGGCAAGGTTGTCGACAGGAGGTTGAGAAGAGCGAAGTGGACCGGGCTGCTCAAAACGAGCGCCTCAGAACGGCCGGTCGTGAAAGCGTGGTCTGATCGGCTCTTTTCTGCAAATCGCAAGCGAAATGCGTTCTGAGCGGGTCGCGAATAGCGCGTTTTGAGCCGGCCATATGGCGAAACTCGCTCGCCGGTCGTTCATGTGGCGCTCATAGCGCGCTCTGAGCCGGCCGCGACGCGAAACCGCGCTTTTTGCGACTCGCTTACCATGGTCGCCACACCCCAGAGATCCTGGAACTCAGCGCCTGAATCGTGCTTCGCGCAAGATCTGTCGGCACCACCGTCGTCGCAAACCAGCGTGCCTAATGCCGGGTGACTTCCAGTGATGGGTACTTGAGGCTTGCCGTTGTCCCTGCATTGGTAAGGAAAGCCCTTCCCGCAGAAGTTCCCGTACTCGGCGCCCGACTGGAAGTAAGCTTTCGCGGCACCCCACCAGTAGCACCCGCCCAAGTTCCTTCCCTCCGTCAGCCTTCGCTCCTCGTTGTCATCCATGGTGGCTGCGAACTCCGCATCGTAGTCGAACATCGGGTCGCACGTCTCGTACAGCTGGAAGGTGCCTGCAAGCGAGCGAGCGAGCTAGTGTGAGGTGGGAGGACAAATGCAGGTGCGAACGAGGGGCGTTCAGCTCGGCGAGCGAGCGAGTAACGTGTGGCTTCGGACGCTCATACGGCGCAGTTTGAGCTCGCAGGAGCGCCAGAATACAATGTTTTCGCGCCGCTGCACGGGTGCGTGTGTGTGACCTCACCTGCCGCCTCGCTTCCGTCGTCGACGTACTCCACGATCGAGTTGACCACCATGTTGCTAATATTAGTCACCAAGCCATCCGCCGCCACCGTGACCTCCCACTGGCCGACCTGCCAAGTCGCGCTGCCATCCGCGTGGTTCGCGAGCACGAACGCACCCTCCGCATTCGCCGTGGCCGCCTCCTCGTTGTCCGCGTACTCCGCGTTGCACTGGTCCTTCACCTTGCCCAGATCGGCTCCGAGCTCGCCCACGTCCACCACACCGTAGTACCGGTAGTGCATCTTGCCCGTCCACACCTCGTGGGTGAGCGTTCCGGACTCATCGTTGGTCACAATGTGCACCTGCGGGTTCTCGCTGTCCTTGAGGTCCATGTACCAAGTCATCGCGTCGCCCAAGACGAGGTCGACAGTGTCCCACTTGCTGAGGGCGGGAATTTCGGGTCTCGGCGGCTCGGCGACGGACACGGCGCATGTGCCAGTCGCGTCACAGTCGACGGCGTCGAGCTCCGCGGTATCAGGCAGGACTGTGGACTCAATCACGCCCCCGAAGAACATGTACAGATCGCTCACGGCATCGCCAGCCTCGCTCAACCGCCGGTAATGCTCCTCGCCGCGCACGGAGCGGTGCAAGTCCTTGAGCTGCTCCCAGGAGAACGTGTGGACGGCACCCATGTGCGCGTTCTTGTTCAGGCGGCGGAGGTGCGTGGCGAGGTGGCGGCGGCCGGCGGGCGGGCTCGCGTCGACGAGGATCGGGCGATGGACGGACCCCTCCTGGACGTACCCGGTGCCGTCCTTGAGGACAATGGTGGCAGTGTCGGTCACGGCGAGAACCATGTGGGAGGAGGAGTGGTGCTCCCAAGAATTTATGGTGTACCTGAGAGCGAACGAACGAACGAACGAACGAACGAACGAAGCGAGCGTTAGAGCTTATACGGCGGCCCCCCCACACACACCTCTGGCCCAGAGCGTATAAGGGAGCTGCGTGTTTTGATCGCGAACAGCGCGTTTTGGGCTGCATGTAGCAGCGCGTTCTGAGCCGCTGGTAGGCGCGAAGTGACGAAAACGAGCCGGTCGCGCCGCACACACACCTCTCCGGCCCAGAGCTTATAAGGCGGCGTGAACAAGGGAGCAGCGTGTTTCGATCGCGAACAGCGCGTTTTGGGCCGCATGTAGCGCGTTCTGAGCCGCTCGTGACATAGGCGCGAAGCGATGAAAACGAGCCGGTCGCGTTGAGCCTATCGCGCCGAACACACACACCCCTCTGGCTCAGCACTTCGGTGTGAACAAGGGGGCAGCGAGTTCCGATCGGCGTGTTTTCAAAGAGCAGCTCGCGCCTCGCGTCTCGCGTCTCGCGTCTCGCTAGGATTGTCTCCACTCGCTTCGCTCGCGCACGTACTTGGTCGTCACTCCGCCGCCGTTGTTGTCAGACACAACCACGACAATGTCTTTCATGTTCTTCATGTAGTCGATCGACTGCCGGGGCAGATCGAAAAGGGACGCGAAGGACGCCACGGGCGCCACCATGACGGCGTTGCCAGACAGATCCGTCATGGCACCATCACCGCGAGTGTGGTTCTCCTTGAGCAAATCACCGACCGTGAACATGGCCATAGCGTTGGCGAGCACAGAGACGAGCAGTAGGAAGAGAACGCCGAAGAGCGCAGCGCGAGTCTGGTTGTGCGCGTGCTGCGCGTGGATGTGGTCGGCGAAGAAGTTCAACATCTCGTCCTGCTCGACCTCGCCGGAACCGTCCTCGTCCATCTTCTCCAGGAGGGCTGCCATAAGCATGTGTGAACAAAGGAAAAGACGGGATGAACAAAGGGCACGCAGGGGAACAGCAGGTTCATTTTGAAACGGCCAAGATGAAATGAGAGATGCACGTGGAGCTCGACAAGACGTTCACGGCGCTCGATAAGCATGGCGCTCGACTTACCTGCCACGGCGGGGCGCGCGCCGCGCTTCATTTCCTCGACGTTCATGGTCGTACCGCGGCGGATATTGGAACCTGGTCGATTCAGTGTTAGCGCAAGGTCGTGTGATTGAGGTGCTTTACATGTGTAAGACCAGCAGTAGTAGAAGCAACAGCAGAAGCAGGGGCAGAAGTACACCATTGCCAGCGCCGAATCCGCTACAGTGCTACCAGTAGAAGCAGCAACAAAGTCAGCAGTACATAATCGCCAGAGCCGAACATACGCTACATTACTGCGCCCCAAACCAGCCCCAAAAACCAGGGAGTTCATAAATGGTTCAATCTCATCGTCCTCGCATCGTTCAACACAAAAACTGACCTTGCTTGGGTCCATGTGGCGCGAGAGATGCGGCTAGTGCGGCGGCGGAGTAGGATGCTCGGGTGGATGGACGGCGCCCTTGGTTAATGGAGAGGGCCGTGAGGTCAACCATGACTGGGGGGATGGGGTA
>Ga0307985_10001341_pt1 | contig 13893 bp, 10 predicted proteins | sample EllFjometageno80_FD_203155 | JGI IMG/M metagenome (GOLD analysis project Ga0307985, IMG submission 203155) | Marine microbial communities from Ellis Fjord, Antarctic Ocean - #80 | ecosystem: Environmental > Aquatic > Marine > Unclassified | place: Southern Ocean | collected 2014-10-09 | reverse complement strand
CCATTCGCCAATGCAACCGCATTTTAACATCCACCTCTCCCATCCTCCCTCAGGTACCGCGTTCATCGCCCCGGGAACGTACAAGTGCAGCGACCTCGGCGGCACCGCCAACGCCCAGCGCGTCGGCAACAGCCAAATGTGCGTCACCCACGACACTGGGAACGCCAACGAGCCCATGATCCGGTCGGCGTTCGTCAAGGTTGAAACGGGCGACGGCGTTAGCAACGGCGGAACTGATAGCTGGTATGAAATCAAGTTCGAGGTGAGCCGCCGTCCGCCATACGCTTCTCCCCCTCCCCCTTACCCCCCCTTACCCCCCCTCCCCGCCCAGTGCACCGCCGACGACCTGACCTGCATCTTCGACGGCGAGAACCTCCGCAAGCTCGCGCACCACGAGCACCAAGCGGAGGTGCTCGTCGGCGGCAAGTACAAGGGTTTTATGTTCACCAAGGGTTACAGGGGTACGAACGGTGGGGAGGGAGGTGGGATGTACATATCCCATACTACTGTCGAGGTCACGGGATGTGCGTTTGTGAACAACAACAACGCCCTTGATGGGGGGGCTGTTTACATCGATTCCGGGTTTTTCAGGAACTACGGGACTTACTACTCCGGCAATTCGGGAGAAAGCAACACGCCGTCGGACACCTCGGACGACTCCAACGACTTGTACAACCTCAACGGGTACATCCTGTACACGAACGACTGCCTCGCGGGCCAGACGGGGATTATCGGCGACGATCTCGGCGTCGTCGGCGCCGTGGCCGAAGGCGACAAGGTTTCTTACGGCGATGCGATCGGCGACGGGTGCACTGATTGCGCAGCTGGCAAGTACAACGCCATTCCGTACGCGTTCGACTGCGTGAACTGTGCTGCTGGAACTTACAGGTCCGCTCTCGGCGGGACCGCGCAGGGCGACTGCACCGATTGCGGCACCGGGAAGTAAGTGCGCGAAAGAATTGAGCATATTTCATTGACGCACGCTTCTTCGCTCGCGCTTCTCGCTCGATCTGTACTCACTCTCCTTTGTTCCTCCCCGATGCACCTGAGCGCTGGCTAAAGAGAGCCACGAGAGCCACCCCCCCCGCGCTGCACCGCTTCGCGTCGCTCACACCGCAATCCCTTTGTTCACCCCCCCCCCACTTTGTTCACCCCCCCCCCCCACTTTGTTCACACATGTGTGTGGGCTCATTTACTCACGCTCCCCCCCCCCCCCCGCAGGTATTCGGAGACGCCCGGCATCACCGCCGATTCTGCGTGCACAGAGTGCGGCTCGGGTAAGTACGTCGGAACTACGGGCTCGCCCAGCCAGTACAACTGCGCCAACTGCCCCGCTGGGGAGTACATGAGCACGAGCGGCGGCGCCGCGTGCGTCGGCTGCGACGCGGGCACGTACTCCGCGGAGATGGCGTCCGTGTGCACGGACTGCCCGCCCGGAACCTACGCCGGCTCCACTTCGACCACCACGTGCACATCGTGCGACGCTGGGTCTTACACCGGCGACGCCGGGAACCTCGTCTGTGTCCTGTGCACCAGCGGAAAGTACAGCACCGCGACCGGCGCGGTCGCTTGCGAGAGCTGCGCCGGCGGAACCAAGGAGACCGCCGACCGCCTCACCTGCGAGAACTGCGCCGCGGGTAGGTACTCGCAGTCTGGCGCCGCTTCCTGCACCGCGTGCGACGCCACCGCGGGCTTCACTTCCCCCGGCGCGGTGGATCAGTGCGTTTACTGCGGCCCCGGCAAGTTCGCCTCCGCCACCGACAACGCGTGCGGCACTTGTGTCGCCGGAAAGTACAGTGTCGGCGGCGTTAACGCTTGCATCGACTGTGACGCCACCGCGGGGTACGTTGCTCCCGCCGCCGACTCGTCGTCCTGCGACTTCTGCGGAGCCGGCAAGCGCGCCGATGCCTCCTCCGACTCGTGCGAGGACTGCGCCGTAGGCTCGGCCGGCGTTGGAGGCTCCGACTCGTGCGACGCCTGCGTCGCCTCCGCTGGCTACGTTGGTGACGACACCGGCCTGGCGTTCTGCACATTCTGCGTGGCCGGTAAGCGCGCCGTCGCCTCCTCCAACTCGTGCGAGGACTGCGCCGTAGGCACGGCCGGCGCGGGGGGTACTTGTGCCGGCTGCGATGCCTCCACTGGCTACATTGCCGCCACCACCGGCCTGTCGTCCTGCACGTTCTGCGGGGCCGGCAAGCGCGCCGACGCCACCGCCAACGCGTGCGTGGACTGCGCCCTCGGGAAGTACGGCGTGGGAGGCTCCGACTCGTGCGCCGACTGCGACGACGCCTCTGGCTACATTGCCGCCACCGCCGGCCTGTCGTCGTGCACGTCCTGTGGGGCCGGTAAGCGCGCCGACGCCCCCACTAACGCGTGTGTGGACTGCACAGCCGGTAAGTACTCCGTTGGAGGCCTCAACGCGTGCACTTCATGCTCCGCCGGCGAGCTCTCCGGCGCTGCTGCCGCCCGTTGCAGCGCGTGCGAGCCCGGGACCGTCCCTGACGCGAATGAACTCGGGTGCGACGTGTGCCCTGCCGGCAAGGCCGCTGGCTTCGGCGCCTCTGCGTGCGAGAATTGTGTCGGAGAGGGCAAGTACTCGGCGATTGAGAAGTCGCCCTTCTGCGACACCGCTCCCAAGGGCAACAAGGCCTCTTCGTCCCGCACCGGCTACGAGGCGTGCGTCAAGAACACGTACTCCATCGGCGCCAGCGACGAGTGCACCGTGTGCGAGGGCGGCGGCCACAGCGAGCCCGCTTCCTTCGCGTGCGAGACGTGTTCCACCGGAAAGTACTTCGACCAGCCGAACAACAGCTGCGAAAAGTGCCCGGCTGGGAAGTTCTCCGACACTGGTGCTCCCAACCTCGAGGAATGCCAGAGCTGCGACGAAGGATTCATCAGCGCCGCCGGACTTGGATTCTGCTCCCCCTGCAACGCCGGCACTTACGTGAACGGCGGCAACACCGGGTGCGATGCGTGCGCAGCTGGCGAGATCTCGGGCATCGGAGCGGTGAAGTGCGAGAAGTGCGAGGTTGCCACGTTCTCGAACGAGAAATTGGACAAGTGCGACTTTTGCGACAACGTCAACGCCCTCGTGGGCGGCACGACCGACGGCAAGGGTGCCTCGCACAAGGACCAGTGCATCTGCCCCGACGGCTTCTACGAGTTCTCCGCGACGAAGGAGTGCAGGCCGGTGGAGAGCCTTACGCTCGACAACAGCCTGGGCGTTAACCTCACCTCCCCGGGCTTGACGACCAGCAACCTCGACATCGCGAGGAACTACTGGCGCGTGTCGGACAACAGCACGTCCGTGCTCCAGTGCTGGACTGACGGCGTGTGCATCGGTGGCGAGGGCGCCGGGAACCTCTGCAAGGAGGGGCACGAAGGTCCCTACTGCGAGGTGTGCACTGACGACTTCGTGAAGTCTGGCGATGAGTGTGTCCAGTGCGACGGCAGCGCGACGCAGACGATCGTGGTCGGGATTGCTTGCATGATCTTGGCGATCGTCGTGGCGATCCTGATCATAAGGTGGCTGCAGAACAGAACTCCGGAGGTGTCCGCGGATAAGATGAAGGAGCTCGAGGAGAAGGCCGAGAAAATGCAGAGGAGGATGAGGAAGATCGCCGCCACCATCAAGAAGCTCAAGATCCAGGCCAAGATCTTCATGAGTTACTTGCAGATCGCCACCGGCCTCTCCTTCAATTTCAACCTGCACTTCCCCGCAAGCTTCTCGAACATTATGGACAGCGTCGGCGTGGTCAACCTGAACTTCGGCGCGTTCATGCCCATCGGCTGCATGCTTGCTTCGAACTACATTTCGAGCATGTACGGCATGACGACAGGGTGCTTGGTGATCATCATCGCTTTGTACGCCGCTAGTAAGATTGCCGACGGACAGTTGAACAAGCTGACTGACAAGATGGTCGGGGCTAAACACATGGCGGCTGTGACCGACGTTGAGTTGCAGGAGATGGGTCTTTCCCGGGAGAAGAAGACCGAGATCGACGAGGCGGAGGCGGAGGAGCCGACGACCGGCTGGGGCCCTATTCTGTTCCAGTGGCTGTTGATCTTCACGTTCCTGATTCTGCCGAGAGTTAGCATGACCATTCTGCACACGTTCGCGTGCATCGAGATCGTTGACGACGACGGAGAGAGCGACACCATCGTGGAGGGCTACTTCCTGAAGGCGGATTACAGCGTGAGGTGCGACAGCAGCGTGCATGGCTCACAGCCGGAGCACGCCACGGCTAAGAGCTACGCCATGTTCATGATGGCCGTGTTCCCGCTCGGAATCCCGCTCTGGTACTATTGGTTGTTGAGGGGACAGAAGGAGCTGCTGGACCCCGGCCAGGACTTCATGGAGAACTTGACCACGGCCAGGAAGAAGTCGACGAAGGGCATCTGGGCCCAGTACGAGTATCTGTGGCCGGTTAGGAAGACGGAGCAAGACGACGGCGAGGGATTCAAGCCGTTTACGAGGAAGGAGCTTGCCGATTGCGTCAAGAAGAGCGGCTGGGAGATGGTGACGCTGGACGAGAATGGGGCGCTTGACTGCGCGCTTTGGATGCGCGAGGTGCACGAGAAGACGAACCCGAGGTTGGCGAGGTTGAGGTTTCTCTACGAGTTCTACGAGCCCAACTGCTTCTGGTTCGAAGTGTTCGAGACGTGGAGGAGGCTCATGCTGACGGGTGGACTGATCTTCTTCAACCCTGGAACCGCGTCGCAGATGGTCGTCAGTATGCTCATCTGCCTGTTCAGCATGAGGGTGTACGCCGAGTTCACGCCGTTCATCATCTTCAGCCACGATCAGCTGGCTGAGATGGCCCAGTGGCAGCTCTTTATGACGCTGTTCGCGGCGCTTCTCATCAAGGTTGACGTCGCGGGGGAGAGCGAGGCGGACAAGGAGATGTTCGGCAACGTTCTGGCTGTGATTCAGTTCGCTCTGCCGTGCATGGTTGTTTATCAAGAGTTGTTGCAGAGGTTGAGCAAGAAGAAGCTTGACGGCGACGACGAGGAGGGAGACGACGAGGAGGAAGGGGATGACGAGGAGGAGGGGGAGGAGGAGGGGGATGATGAGGAGGGGGATGATGAGGAGGGGGATGATGAGGATGGAGAGGGAGGCATTGGCGACATGATGGCGGAGAAGGCCGAGGAGATGATGGAGAAAGCCGTGGAGGAGGTTGAGGCGCTGGTGGACCAGGTCACCGAGTTCGTGAGCGAGAAGTTGAGCTCTCCCATTGCCGCGTACCAGGAGATGTACCAGGAGACGTTCGAGGAGAACTTCGACAGTGAGATGGACATGGTGGAGGTGTTGAAGGTGTCGCAGCTGGCTGCGTTCGAGGCGATGACGGAGGCGGTGACGGAAGTCACGGGAGTCACGGGAGTGACCGGAGTTAAGGCCGCGGCGGCCGCCAAGAAGACGTCCATGTGGTTTAGCTTCAAGAAGGAGGACAAGCCTGACATGAAGAAGATCGTCGAGGCCAAGGTTGCGCAGGTCAGCGAGAACGCCGTTGAGGACAAGATCAAGAAGGTTTTGGATGATTTGAAGGAGAAGGTCAAGGGGCTGTGCGACGGGTTCATCAAGGACGACTTGACGCCGACCATCATCGAGAAGATCACGCCGGACATTCCCGGAGTCAGTCTGCCGAAGAAGATGGTGGACACGCTGCAGGACGTCATCATGGAGAAGCTGGCGGAGAAGGTCGCGAACTGCATCGACGCCATCTTCGGGAAGCTCGGGGACTTGGCGGTCGCGGGCGCGCTCAAGGGGATTAAGAAAGGCAAGGCGATTGTGACGAGGGGGACCGAGGAGACGCAGATTTAGAGGGTGCAGAGGGTTATAGAGGGATAGATTAGGTGGGGGAACGTTTACAGTTGTAGTAAGAATAGGTGCAGGACGCGGTTCTTGTGAGTGTCTATTAAATCACCTTGAGCTTGAAGCGGAAGTACACGAAGATGAGGGCCATGCTGCAAATGCTAAAGCACCAGAAGCAAGTGTACCCCCACTTCCACTTGAGTTCGGGCATAGCCGGATCGCCGTTCACGTCGACGAAATTCATTCCGTACAGGCCCGTCAGTGTTTGGAGGGGGAGGATGCACACAGTGGCGAACGTCAGCACCCCCAGCATGTTGTTCAGTTTCCTGTCGCTGGCGCTCTCGAACTCCAACTTCATCACCGCAATGAGCTCGACCACGCTCGTCAAGTCCTCCAGGCAGCCGCTAATCCCGTCCTCGACGTCCTCAAAGTAGTGGCTGATCTCGTTCCCGATCCTCTTGTCGTCGATCATGTGCCTCACAATCCTCTTCAGCGGCTTGACCTTCCGCTGCACCCACTCGATCTCCCTCTGGCACTCATGGACTTTCTTCAAGAAAATGTCGTCGAGCGCAACGTCGTCGTGGAACTTGTCCTGCATGATCTCGAGCTGTAGGCGGTAAGCGAAGATGATGGGCGTCACGTCCTCCACGACACTCGTCAGCATGCTGCACAGCAACCAGTTCGCGTCCCCGCTTCTGATGAACGAGAAGTCCTTCTGCAAGTACCTGCGAGCGTGAGGGCGAGTGAGCGAGGGCAGAGTGAGTACATGTGCACAGGTTCAGCTCGTAAATGAGATATGCGAGCGAAGTGAGCATAGGCGCACAGGTGCACAGGTTCAGCTCGTAAATGAGATATGCGAGCGAAGTGAGCATAGGCGCACAGGTTCAGCTCGTAAATGAGATGTGCGAGCTTCGCTCGCGCGTTTCGCTCATCAACAAGAAATGCTCGCTTCGCTCGCACACGTACCGGTCCTGGCGCCAAAAAGCGCCCAGCAAGTCGCTCTTGATCTGATCCTCGTCCATATCGTGAAGGTCTCCGTCGTTGGGGGGCGGGTCTTCGTTCTCACTATCCGACTCCGAGTCGCTGTCGACCGCGTTGTCCTCCTTCGTCTGCTTCCTCCCCCTCCACCCCGTCGAGAAGCTCATCAGCGTATCGTACTCCGGCGGCCCGGAGAGCAGCACGCAAACCCGGGAGGACTCAACGTCTAGCTTGAGCTCCTGCGTTCTGTGCTTACCTCCCGTAAGCGACAGAATCGAGTTCTCGCACGACCGAATGTGCTCCTTCAACCATCCGCCGCTCGACGCGCCCTCCTTGACGATCCCGCTGGGGCACACACATTGTGTGAACAATGGGGCCACACACACGGCGTGAACAAAAAGGGGGGGGGGGCAGCGGTGAACACCAGCGCCTCACCTGTCCTCGAGGCGCGACAGTTGCCTCAGCTCCTGCCGCTTCTTGATGAGCTTCTTCGCCTTGGAGAGGTCGATCCTCGCGCGGCGAGAAAGCCTCAGCACGGGGAAAATCACGCTGAAGTGCCCTCTTCCATCGTCGCCTTCACTCTCGTTGATGAACTCCGTGATCTTCGTTGGCTGCGAGGTCAAAGTCAGAATGTCCTTGCTCGCCAACGGATGCACGCTCTGGGCAGTCACGATCTGCAGCAACGTCAGCTGGTCGAAACTCTCGCAGTTGATCCACCTCACCTTTACGAGTGTGTTAAGAGACGGGAGGGGGGGGTGCGCGATGAGCGAAGTGAGCTTGAGGAGAATGGCTGTAACTCCTTAGGGATGCAGGCGATTTGTGATTGGGGCAGTGTTCTGGAACCGCGTTAGCAGGCGCGTCGTCCTTTGCGTAAGACGACCGGCTCAAAAGGACCGGCTCAAAAGGACCGGCTCAAAAGGTGTTGTTCGCGAATGAATCGCTATTGCGTGCTTGCGTTCTGGACCGTGCGTTCTGGACCTTGCCTCCACTCGCTCTATACGCTCCCTTACCTTGGAATTTTCCGGCCTCGTCTCGGCTCGGAGGAACGGATGCAGCGTCTGCAGGGTCGCGTTGACGTTCCCCTGCTTCACCAAGTGATCGATGCGGAAGTCGTACACGGTCACGTTCACGCCGAGGTCGTGGAGCGCGGCCACGATCTCGGCGTGCGTGGACGTCTCGACCTCGTCGTTGGCGCTGTTGATGTCGGAGAAGACGAGGCGGAGGCTGCTGGGCGCGTTCTGGATGTTGAAGTGGGCGGGGGGGACAGCGTCGTCGTCGAGCGAGTTAAAGGGGGCCCTCGATGAGACCGTGACGTCGTCAGGCGAGACCGTAACTTCCTTTGTGCGCACGCTCTTGCTGTTCCTGTTCTTGTCTCCCCCCTTCCTTCTCAAGAACCTCACATTCGCGCTCAGCTCCTTCAGCCTGTTGAGGCGCGCGAGCTTGAAAGTTTTCCGGTACACGTGCGGGTTCAGGAGCACGTGCTGTTTGAGGGAGCGGACTACGTGGACGAATATTGGAAACGTGATAGTCCACGTATTCATTAGAGACGGATCGTTCGTGAACTTGTCCAATTCAACGTCGCTGAGAAGCTTGTTCTGCGTCAGCCCCAACAGCCGCACGTAGCACCTCGGGAAGTTAGTGAAGTCGAAGTCCTGCGTGATCATGGCTCTCATCAGTTCCACGGTGTCGCACATGCCGTTCCGATCGTCGTCGAGGGCGTCGAACGCGCGGTGGAGGTTCTGGGCGGAGATATCGTACGTGGTTTGGGAGGAGAGGAAGGTGTGGAGGAAGGTGGACGCTGAGGCGTGGGCGGAGTCGAAGGCGGTGGTGCCAGCGCTGATTGCGGTCATTCCTCGCGTGGTTTTGGGGGAAGGGGGGAAAGGGGAGGAGGGAGAGTCGGGAGAAGAAGGGCCTTGGTGGTTGTAGAACGGTTGGAGACCGCTGTGGTATTCGGTGAGGTCGAGCCAGAATGCGAGGGGCTGAGCGCTGAGGAGGGCGAGGACAGAGGTCTCGTTGCCGGACCGGCGGTCGTGGATGGTGCTGGAACGGAGAAGGGGGAGAGGGGTTAGTTTTGTAGGAGGATTAAATCAAAGTAAGAGTGAGAAAGGGCAAGCAGTGTTTGGACAAGCAGTTATTTTAAGCGACGTGTCCAAGCGAGACGTGAGGGTAAGCAGTTTCCGGGCGCGGTGGCCACACGTGCATTGCCTTGGCTTTCAGTGCCCGGGCAAATAATTGGCCAGGTTTGCCATGGTGTTTTGTGGACGATTGGGAAAGAGGGGCAAGGGGAAGAGTGTGAGGGGGGGGGGGGGCAACGGGGGGAGCCACGGCGAGCGTGAGTCACCTGCTTTTCTTCTGCAAGAACGCCATGGTTGAGGACTTCAAAGATTACATATGTTTCGATTACAACTGTACCATTTTTATCACAACTTTGGATGCACGATGTCTTGGGGCATACGGTACGTTGTTTTTGTAAAAGTCCGCCTACCAATCGTACTAGATACAGACCCCTCCAACAATCTCCCTCTCCACCCACCTGACCCCCCCCCCTCTCATGACGACCACCACGCTCCTCTCCCCGCTGCTCCTCGCGTAAACACTCCCATCCCCGATCCCGTGAAATACCTGCCGATACTGCGCCAGCTCGTGGCACGCAGTCACGGACGGCGCGCCCGCAGTCTCGGCAGTGTTGCAGTCCGCCGCGTTGCTATACCGAATGTTCACGCTGTGAGGGACTGTTCGTCGAGCCGGGTTGTGAGCTGCGGGCGGGTTGCCGTCAATCGAAGTCGCGACGCGACGAAGAACGCCGCCCAAGTCTACCTGAAGCGGGAACGCAAGGCTGAAGATGATGGTGTAGTCGTTCACCTGGTACGCGAAGTGTGCCATCGGCTCCGGCACATCGTGTAGAACGTAGCAGAGCTTTCCGAACGGCGGGACATTGACGCTCTCCACCTGCTTGCTGCGAACCGTCTTCGGGCTGGGATCCGCGTACCAGCCCAAGGTTGGGCTGGGCGGGAGGGCGGCGAAGATCTCAGTCACGGCAGTGCGGTCAATCTGGAAGTTGGACAGCAGGTACGTGCTCTTGTGGAACCACGAGCATTTTGCGCTACCAGAATCATCCGCAATGGCATTGCTATCCTCCCCCGGCAACGTCAAGATGGTGGCGAGGGGCGGCAGTGTCGGTAGACTCAGCACGTTGGGCGGCATTGGCGTCCCGGGCGGCGGGGGCGGTGCGTTGTCCGGCGGGAAGAACGTCTGCCCCACACACTGTGTGAACACAGGGAAAGGGGCGTGCGGACAAAAGAGAACAAGGGGGAGAGCTCAGCATGGCGCCACAAACACTATGTGAACAAAGGGGAAAGGGCGTGTTGACGAGGGAGAACAAGAGGGAAAGCTCAGCAAGGTGCCATACACACTGTGTGAACAAAGGGAAAAGGTCGTGTGGACGAGGGAGAACAAGAGGGAGAGTAGAACACGGTGTTCTGTTTCTGATTGTGGCGTTCAGAGGCGTTCAGAGGCGTTCAGAGGCGTTCAGAGGCGTGCAGAACAGCGCCGCTTTCTGTTGACTCACCTGGTTGATGAGAGCGATTAGCACTGTTAGCGGCGTGCCTGTGGACGTGCGGACCTGCGCCATGGGCGACGAGGCTGTGAGCTCGGCGAGGGTGGTGGATAGCGTCACGAGCTCGTCGTTCATGGCAGCCAGAGAGCGGGAGGAAGAGGCGCGGCGCCGGCCACCGACCGAGGCATTGTCGACACCATCCCCGGCATCTCCGGCATCTCCAATTGCGTCGGGCCCAAGATCGTCCTCAACTGCGTCCTCCTCAATCGTGAGGTCGCTGAGCCTGCCGCTATTCAGGCGGTTGTTGCGCTCCCGCCACAGCCGCTCGGCCTCGATCCTCCCGATCTTCCTCACGACGCCGTAGAAAGCAGCGGCCGAGTGCGACGAGATGTACTCGTCAATCGTCTCGGAGGCAGCTTGGAGAGCTTGGTTGGAGGCGAAGAAGTCGCGCACGTTTGACGCGATTAGGGACGGGATGGAGGAGGGGAGCGAGTTGCGGTAGAGGATGCAGATCGAGAGCTCGGGGGTAAGCGCGAAGATGTGGATCACGGCGTCGTTCCGGAGAGTGGTCACGATGTCTTCCGAGGGGGGTGGGGCTTGATCTGCCATACACGGTGTGAACAAGGGAGGAAGGCGAAGGCGAAAGGAAAGAGTGGAGCGAGAGTGTTGGGGTGCTAAACTCGCTTAATCGCTCTATCCGTAATCAATGGGGACATAATGCATGGGACATAATCCATGGGACATAATCCATGGGACATAAATTCATGGGACATAAATTCATTGGACATAATCAATGGGAACATTGCTCACCTCCTGCATCCTCGGTTAATCGCTCTTCGCCTCCGCTCTCGAACAGCGCAGGGTTGTTGGCGAATCCGTGTATCGACTCAACCAGTCCCAGGAACTTTAGCGTATCATTATCATCCTCCTTCTGCAACTTCCCAGTCTGAGAGTAGAGTCTCGAGGAGAGGATCTTGGTGAGGACAGTTGAGGAAGAGGAGGAATCGTCGGGCTCGAGGAGGCCGTTTTTGGAGAGGTGGGTGAGGCGAGGGACGAAGAGGAGGAGGCGGGAGATTGGGAAGGGGGGCATGGGGAGGGAGCAAACACGTTACCCTAACGGTGTGTGTGTGGGGGGGGAGGTGCTGGAGGTTTTCTATGTTTTTCGGTTACCTCGTGTACCCTGGTACAGCTGTATGGATTTCGGATACAGTTCGTACGACTGTACAACTGTACAACTGTACAACTGTACACGATGCCTAGGCGGGCTGTACACAGTACGAGCTGCTCCATTGCAGAGGCGCAAATCAGTCGCACGGGTCGACAAGACTAGCAACGAGCGCGCATTGAACCACTCTATCCAGCGGCACCTCTAAGTCCGCATGAATTACTTTGAGCGTTCGAAGTCAAGGATCTACAGAATATGTAAAGTTAGCGTAAGTTAGCACGTTCTTTAGATTCTAGAGGATGAACGCTTCAAGCAAGCATCGGCGGACTTAGGGCATGAGCGTGCCAGCCCGACCCTAGCTCATCGTTGTGGTGACTTGGCGGTGCCTGTAAAGCCACTTCTGTTTACACTTTGCCACCACCAAACATGGACCTTGAGAGTCAACCTTCAAATGCAAACCCTTCTGCCTATTTCAATGCACTAATCCTCTCTTCCACAATCTTCACGTTTTCCAAGACCACCATCAAATTCTCCTTAACTCCACTCGCCACACTCTCCAAACTCTCCTCAATTCCCGCCACGCCCGCACCCGCCCTCGCAATGTCCTGCTCGACCGCACAGAGGCGAGTCTTGAACGTCGCGGCGTCGCCGTGCAGGGTTCTTAACACCGTCAACCTCTCTACGATGGCGGGGAGCTGGTGGTGAATGGCTTCGAGGGACAGGAACTTGTCATATAGCGGCTTGAGGAGTGGATTGGTGGCGGATAACCCGGGGGCGGGTACGGATTGCGTGGCGTTAACAGCGGCAGTGAGGTCGGCTTTGATGAGCTTGGCGGTTGCCGCCGCGGCCGTCACGGCTGAGGGTGTGACGGTTGCGAGGGACCGTTCGAGGGCAGTGATGCGCGCGTCCGTGGAGGCAGTGGAGGCTCCTGAGGGGGCGGGAGCGAAGAGCTCGTACGTGACGTTGGGGCCGGTGGTGGGGGATTTGGTGTCAAGGTTGGCGAGGTGGTCGCTGATTACGCCTTGCACGGCTGCAATGTGGTTCGAGGAGACCGTGGCTGATGTGGACTGCAGTGTTTGTAGCTTGGCGTCGAGGTCTTTCGAGATGGTATCGAGTTGGGTTGAGAGAGAGGGGCTTGTGTCTGATAGTTTTGAGAGAGTTGTCATGTCGGTCTGAAGCTGCGCCATCTCGGTTTGCAAAGTGGCCAACCGGGACAGGATCGTGGTGGACGACGTCGTGGTGGACGACACGTACGCATGATTGGCCGTCGACGTGGGCAGTTTGACAATCTTGTCGGCAAAGATGGTGAAGGCTTGTTGAGGATTGAACTCATTCACGACGATGCACGGATCGGCTGGAAGAACGGGGGGAGGCAACGAACCCGAGAAGGGAGGGGGGGCGTCCTCGAAGATCTCCATATATCGTGAGAGGGAATGTACCACACAGCACGATTTTGTAAAGTTGCGGAAATTGGCGCTCAGACCGTTCAACGGCCCGCCGCCCTGTTCTGTACAGTACACCCCTATCCCCTGTATAGTAACACGGACAAGTGTTTGCGTCGCATCGAAATGCCAACATATGCGACCGACCACCTACTTCATCGATTTACAACGTCCGAACGATTGCAGGTTGACTTTAACAAAAAACAATGCTGAACCAATTATCGGTCCAGATATGCTTTCAAGGGGTTGCCGCCGCTCCTGCGATCGGGCTCAAGAACCGTACTATTTCCCTGTTTCATTAATCCTCCCACAATGCCTTGAACCCTCGCCCGCTCCTTCTCATTGATATTATTGCGAAGGTTGTTGCGCAGCGTCTCAAAGTCATCAATACTGTTAGGGTCAGAGTTGTGAGGGGGACCAAGAGTGAAGCAAGCGGGGGAGCAAGCAGTGTGTCGCGCAGCAAGAGCAAGGCGACAACGAATGTCAAGCCTCGCAGCATGAGCAGGCGCAGCAAATCCAAGAAGCAGAATTAATCGACACGTAGAAAGCGGCGGAGTTTTCAGCTCACCCTTGACCTCGCCATTAACCGTGGTGCGTCGCGCGCTGGCTTCCCGGTCGGTCGTATGCAATCTGATGACACACCGACAGGTTAAACCATTTAGAAGAGGAAATTTACAAAGGGTTTGCGGCGGTCGGTCGTCGTTACATTTCTTGCCGTCGCCAAGCTTGGGGCTGAAAATCTGACAGATTAGCAACACTGGCTCTTCCCTCGCTGAGTTGTATATTAGAGCCCTTTCAAAAGCGAGCTTCGAAATCGTAGTAGCTCTGCCCCCCTACCCGCTAGTCGAACCCCCCTTCCCCGTGCGCTCCCCGGCGCGCCACTCTACTGCTGAACATTAGAGCACCCCTAACCCTTACTTGCTGTTCTGTAAGAAGCGGT
>Ga0307985_10001340_pt1 | contig 13902 bp, 13 predicted proteins | sample EllFjometageno80_FD_203155 | JGI IMG/M metagenome (GOLD analysis project Ga0307985, IMG submission 203155) | Marine microbial communities from Ellis Fjord, Antarctic Ocean - #80 | ecosystem: Environmental > Aquatic > Marine > Unclassified | place: Southern Ocean | collected 2014-10-09 | reverse complement strand
CCTAAGAAAACGATTGAAGGTTTTTTTGGCGGTTTGGCCGGAGCTCTTTTAGCAAGTTTTATTTTTTTTAAGTTCACATCAATTTATAATCTAATATTTTGGTTATTTTTGGCATTATTAGTTTCTGTTTTAGGGACTATTGGGGATTTAATTCAGTCAAAATTTAAAAGACTAGCTGGAGTAAAAGATAGTGGAAACATCATGCCTGGACATGGTGGTGTTTATGATAGACTTGACAGTATTATATTTGCGAGTCCATTTATTTATTTATTTATAATTATAATAAATTATGTTTCATAAAGAAGGATTTAAAATCATTACTACGGTTTTTTTAATTAGTGCAATTTTAGCAGTTTCTGCTCACTTTTTAATTGATAATGAATACTTAGAAAAAGGTGTTTTACTCGTTGTTTTAATAGTGCTATTTCTAATTCTTCAGTTTTTCAGAAACCCAAAAAGAGATTTTAAATTAAAAACAAATCAAGTTTTATCAGCTGTTGATGGTGAAGTTGTGGTTATTGAAGAAGTTTTTGAAAAAGAATATTTTAAAGATAAAAGGTTACAAATTTCTGTATTCATGTCTCCCTTAAATGTACATGTTACGCGTTATCCGGTAAGTGGAAATGTTGTATTTAGCAAATACCATCCTGGTAAATTTTTAGTAGCATGGCACCCAAAATCTTCAGAAGAAAACGAACGTACTACAGTAGTAGTTAAATCTTCAGAATTTGGTGAAGTATTGCATAGACAAATCGCTGGTGCAGTTGCTAGGCGAATTGTGAATTATGCAGAGGAAGGTCAGGAAGTTTTCCAAACTTCTGATAGTGGTTTTATAAAATTTGGTTCACGTGTAGATGTTTTTTTACCTTTAGGCACTAAAATTAATGTGAAGCTCAAGCAAAAAGTAAAAGGAGGAATTACCATATTAGCACAAAATGACTACTGAAGAATTGGAAATAGCATTTAGAAAAGCTGTTAAAAGCGTTAACGATCATAAGGATCCTTTTCCTGCAGATTTATTATTGCGATTGTATTCTTTTTATAAAGTGGCTACTAACGATCAAGATACTCCAAGTAGTAAAATACCTTTAATTAATGCTTTTAAAACAAATGCACTATTTCAGGCACAAGGATTAACACCCGATGAAGCCAAAGAACATTATATTGAGTGTGCAAAATACTATTTTTTATATCGAAAATAATTAAATATGATGATACATCATATAGGAAAAAATAATTCCATTTTAAATAAATTTATCGCTGAGATTAGAGACGTTTCTATTCAAAAAGATTCACTGCGATTTAGAAGAAATATAGAACGTATAGGTGAAATTCTAGGATACGAACTCAGCAAGTTTGTTGCGTACAACAACAAAAGTATTAGCACCCAATTAGGGGTTAAAAAGATCAACCTACCAGCTAATAAAATAGTAATATGCTCTATTTTACGTGCTGGCTTACCATTACATCAAGGCTTATTAAATTATTTTGATGATGCAGAAAATGCTTTTATTTCAGCATATCGATACCACGCAAATCAAGAAGATAATTTTGAAATCGCAGTTGAATATTTTGCAGCGCCTTCTATAAAAGGTAAAACCTTATTATTAGCAGATCCCATGTTAGCAACTGGTCAGTCTTTAGTTGCAGTTTATAAAGCTATAAAAAAACAAAGAACCATCGATGAATTTCATGTTGTTTCTGTCATTGGAAGTACTGAAGGGATCGATTTTATTAAATCTCATTTTCCTGAACACACACACCTTTGGATTGCTGCAATTGATAATGAACTAGACAGCAAGGGCTATATTGTCCCTGGATTAGGTGATGCTGGCGATTTAGCTTTTGGATCTAAATTGTAATCCACTCCTTAAATTTATTGTAATCCTTCTAAACTTCTTTTTATAATTTCAATTTTTGCTTGAGCATCTGCTTCTTTTTGGCGTTCGATTGCTACAACATTCTCTGGAGCATTATTAACAAAACGTTCATTACTCAATTTACCTTGAATACTTTTTAAAAATCCTTCAGTATATTTTAATTCTTCTGAAAGTTTTGCTATTTCATCTTCAATATTTATGGCACCCTCCATAGGAATAAAATATTCATTAGATTTAACCCTATAAGTTAAAGCACCATCTATTTTTTCAGAAATATAGTTTAGCTTTTCAACATTACCCATTTTCTTGATTACAGCATCAAAAGATGTAGCAGCATTAATGTTATTTATAACTGATAAATTAATCGTTTCTTTAAATGAAATATTTTTCTCTTTTCTAATCGTTCTAATTCCTGAGATAACTTCGGAAGCAATTTCAAAATCTTTTAAAATTTCTTCATCAATATGACGTATTGATGGGTATTTAGAAATTATTAAAGCCTCTTCTTTAGTTCTGTCAGAAATTTGATGCCAAATTTCTTCAGTAAGAAATGGCATAAAAGGATGCAATACTTTTAAATTATTCTCAAAAGCAATAATAATAGCATCAAATGTTTTTCTATCTATTGGCTGTTGGTAACCTGGTTTTACCATTTCTAATAACCAAGAACAGAAATCATCCCAGATTAATTTATAAACTGTCATTAGCGAATCTGAAAGACGGTATTTTGAAAAATGATCTTCCATTTCAGCAAATACACTTTGAAATTTAGAATAATACCATTCTATAGCAATTTTACTAGACTCTGGCTGTTCAATACTATCACTTACCTCCCATCCGCTAACTAAACGATAGGCATTGATTATTTTATTACTAAATGCTTTTCCTTGTTGTAATTTAGTTTCATCAAACAATAAGTCGTTTCCAGCACCAGAACTCAATAACATCATTCCTGTTCTTACTGCGTCTGCGCTGTAATCCTCAATCAATTTTAATGCATCGGGAGAATTACCTAATTGTTTAGACATTTTTCGCCCTTGATTATCTCTTACAATTCCTGTAAAATATACATTATTAAAAGGTTTTTCATTTCTAAACTCGTAACCTGCAAATATCATACGTGCTACCCAAAAGAAAATAATATCTGGGCCTGTAACCAAATCATTGGTTGGATAGTAATAATTAATTTCTTTATTATCTGGATTTCTAATTCCATCAAAAACAGCTATTGGCCACAACCACGAAGAAAACCAAGTATCAAGAGCGTCATTATCTTGTTTTAAGTTTTCACTTTTTAAATTTGAATTTCCAGTTTTAGCTCTAGCAATTAATAATGCTGCTTCAATATTCTCTGCAACTACAAAATCTTCTTTAGCATCACCATAATAATAAGCTGGAATTTGTTGTCCCCACCATAATTGACGTGAAACATTCCAATCCCTAATATTCTCCAACCAATGACGGTAGGTATTTTCTATTTTTTTAGGAAATAATTTAATCTCTTCTGTTTCCAGTACTGCTTTTAATGCAGGTTTAACCATCTCATCCATTTTCAAAAACCATTGGTCTGAAAGTCTTGGTTCGATTACTGCTTTTGTTCTTTCTGAAGTACCTACTTTATTTAAGTGTGTTTCAACTTTTAAAATACAACCTAAAGATTTTAATTCTTTAAATATTTCATCTCTTACAACAAAACGATCTTTCCCTTGATAATGCAATCCAAAACTATTTAAGCTAGCATCTTCATTAAAAATATCAATTACTTCAAGCTTATGTTTATCACCTAAAGCTTTATCATTTATATCATGAGCTGGAGTTACTTTTAAGCAACCTGTACCAAACTCTATATCTACATAATCATCTTCGATTATTGGAATAATACGATTACAAATAGGAACAATCGCTTTTTTACCTTTTAAATGAGTAAATCTTTCATCATTAGGATTGATACAAATAGCGGTATCACCTAAAATAGTTTCGGGACGTGTAGTCGCAATTGTCAGGGTATCGTTAGCGCCTTCAATTTTATAATTTATATAGTATAATTTTCCTTTTTGTTCTACATATTCAACTTCTTCATCCGATAAGGTTGTTTTTGCTTCTGGATCCCAATTAACCATCCTAAATCCTCTGTAAACTAAGCCCTTGTTATAAAGGTTCACAAAAGTTTTTATAACAGATTCACTCATATCATCATCCAAAGTAAATTTTGTACGATCCCAATCACAAGAACAACCTAATTTTTTTAATTGTTCTAAAATTACGCCACCATATTGATGAGTCCAATCCCAAGCATGCTTTAAAAACTCATCTCTAGATAAATCATTTTTATCAATTCCTTGTTCTTTTAGTTTTGCTACTACTTTGGCTTCTGTTGCAATAGATGCATGATCGGTACCAGGTACCCAACAAGCATTTTTACCTTGCAAACGAGCACGACGAATTAATACATCTTGAATGGTATTATTAAGCATATGGCCCATATGCAAAATTCCTGTCACATTTGGAGGAGGAATTACGATACTATAAGGCTCTCTTTCATCAACTTCTGAATGAAAATAGTTGTTTTCCATCCAATAGTTATACCACTTATTTTCAATATTTTGAGAAATATATTTTGCTTCTAAAGCCATTTTTGTCTGAGTTATGAATAGTAATTTACAAAAGTAGGTATATCCTTAAGATTATAAAAGTGAATGATATACTTTGCAGAATGTTTTAAAGTTACCTACTTTAGCATTAAATAAACCCTTTTGATATGAAAAAGACAGTAATTATAGCTTTAATAGCTTTTATTGGACTAACGCAACAAGCAAATGCACAAGCAAAAATTGAATTTAAAACAGACATTATTGACTATGGAGAAATAACAAAAGGGAGTGATGGATTAAGAATTTTTGAATTTACAAATACTGGTAATGCACCATTGATAGTTAGTAATGTAAAATCATCTTGTGGATGCACTGTTCCTTCAAAACCAGACGGACCTGTTGCTCCTGGAGAATCTAGTACTATCGAAGTGAAATATGACACTAAAAGAATTGGACCTATTAGAAAAACAGTAACTGTTTATTCTAATGCAGATCAACCAATAGTTTCTTTAAAAATTAAAGGAAAAGTACTTTCAACTGATGTGGATAATGGAAAAAGTGTTTTAGAAAAAACAAAATAAATTTAATATATTTAAGAGTAAAACGGGTGTTAACTTTAGTTAACGCCCGTTTTTTTTGTTTAAAAAACGGGCGTTAAAATGAATTTTTTTATAAAAATTACATTGTTTCTTTTAATTGTTAAGGTAATTTTTTTACCTGCTTTAGAAGAAAATAAACCAATAATCTCATGTAAATTATATTGATGAGCCTGAGTTCCATTTACGGATAATATTTCATCACCTTCCTTTATACCCGCTAAATAAGAAGGAGATTCTTTTCTGATTTCTGAAACAACATATTTTGGCACAAGGAAAAAGTCATACGTAGTGGAAATAGTAATATTTGTTGCTCCATCAATTTCATTTGATCTATTTTTAAAAGAATTACGTTTATTCTTTACCAATACAACTCCATCATGCTTCATTGTTAATCCACTCATATTATAATGAAATGGATCCTTAAATTTATTATTCTTTTTTAAAGTTATTTTTTTTGATGGGTAATTCATTACAACAGTAAATCTATTTAATAATTCTCCTCCTATACTACCATCCCTTTCTTTAAAAAATTTAATATTTTCTATTGATTCTTTACTTGGAAATGCAACTTTTATATTGGTCATTTCAAAAGTGCCAATTCTCATTTTAGGAATTTTGGATCGTTTACCAAAAACATCTCCACTCAAGCCTTGACCCAAAAAATCATCAAACCATTTATTTTCAAGGTTTTTTTTAAGAATAGAATCATCAAACAACCAAATAGCATCACTAGATCCTGAATCTATAAGTAAGGTAAAATTATCTGTGTCATTGCCATCAATATTAGTAACAATTAAATATGGCTTTTTATTATAAAAAGTTAAATCAAAAACTTCACATTTTTTACATTCTTTTTCGGTGTAGGTAGCTGGTTTATAGAAAGAAAGTTTTCTTGTATTATAGTTTGTTTTGACTATTATATTTTTAAAAAAATCGTAACCTATAATACCATGAACTGGTATACCCATTCTTTTAGAAAGACTAAGTGATTTATCAAAAATAACAAAAACTGTATGATTAACATCTGCAACTTCACCAATCTTCAATCTATTATGACTGCTTTTTAAAGCAGGAATACTACCTCCTTCTCCTAATCCTCTTAAACGAATAGATTTTGTATCATTAAGCGATAAAGAATCAATTTCAGACAAACTAAACATGATGGTTGAACGTACTCCGGTATCTAACAAAAAAGTAAGTTTTGTTCCGTTAACTTCAACAGGAATCACCACCAAATTATTAATTAATTTGAATGATATTTTATCTTTATCTTTATCTTCAGGAAAAAAGAAGCCATCTTGAGCAATTCCATTAGTAATAATACATAACAGAATACTTAATAAAATGATTTGACGATATATTTTAAAAGATATTTTAATCTTGTTAAGATAAGTAATTTCATCAAAAATCTTTTTAATAGAACTAAAATTTAAAATTTATTTGCAACTTTGCTTTTTAAATAAAAAACTATGCCCTCTATATCTTCTAAAGGATTAAATATGCCGGAATCACCAATTAGAAAATTGGTGCCATACGCTGAAAAAGCGGCTAAAGCTGGCAAAGAAATATATTATTTAAATATTGGTCAGCCCGATATTAAGTCACCACAAATTGCTATGGATGCTGTAGCCAATCATCATCTTGAGATATTAGCCTATAGCCGTTCTGAAGGTTCAGAAGTATACCGTGAAAAAATTGCTGCATACTACAATCGAAATCACATACCGGTAGCTGCCAACGATATTATTGTAACCACTGGGGGAAGTGAAGCGTTACTTTTTGCAATGGGAACCATTTGTGATCACGGTGATGAAATCATAATTCCTGAGCCTTTTTATGCAAATTACAATGGGTTTGCAACTGCATCTGGAGTAAATATTGTACCGGTAATTTCAAAAATTGAAGATAATTTTGCATTACCTCCTATATCAGAATTTGAAAAATTAATTACTCCAAAAACAAAAGCAATTATAATTTGTAACCCTGGTAACCCTACTGGTTATTTATATTCAAAAGAAGAAATAAAAAAACTGGCTTCTATCGTATTAAAACACAATCTATTTTTAGTCGCAGATGAAGTTTATCGTGAATTTACGTATGACGGAGAAGCACATTATTCAATTTTACAGGAAGATAGTCTTTCCGATAATGGAATTATTATAGACTCTGTTTCTAAACGATATAGCATGTGTGGTGCTCGGATAGGGTGTTTGGTTTCAAAAAACAAAGAAGTTATTTCAACAGCTTTGAAATTTGCTCAGGCACGATTAAGTCCACCCACTTTTGCACAAATTGCTAGTGAAGCAGCTTTAGAAACTCCACAAAGTTATTTTGATGAAGTAATTTTAGAGTACAAAGATCGAAGAGACACATTAATTAACAAATTAAAAGAAATTCCTGGTGTGAAAGTTGGAATTCCTAAGGGAGCATTTTATTGCATTGTTGAATTACCTGTTAAAAATAGTGATAATTTTGCGCAATGGTTATTAGAAGAATTTGATTATAATGGAAAAACTATAATGGTAGCACCTGCTGCAGGGTTTTATTCTTCTAAAGGTACTGGCTTAAATCAAATTAGGATTGCATATGTACTTAAAAAAGAAAGCTTAATAAGTGCAGTCGAAATTTTAAAACAAGCTTTAAAAAAATACCAAGATTAATGCATATTGAAGAACATAAATCTTTAAAAACACACAACACTTTTTCAATTGATTGTAGGGCACGGTATTTTGTCTCTATTCAATCAATTAATGACTTAAAAGAAGTTTTACAATCTAAAGTTCATTCCAAAATATTTATCTTAGGAGGAGGCAGTAATATACTTTTAACTCAAGATATTGATGCCTTAGTCATTCATATCAATTTAAAAGGAATTGAAATTATATCTGAAAACAAAAATACCATATCTCTTAAAGTTATGGCGGGTGAAAACTGGCATGACTTTGTAAAATATTGTATCAACCACAATTATGGAGGTCTTGAAAATTTATCATTAATACCAGGTAATGTTGGCACAGCACCTATTCAAAATATTGGAGCCTATGGGGTTGAATTGGAAGATGTTTTTAATAGTTGTAACACTATTTCTTTAAATAACCATTCTGAAAAACAATTCACTAAAGAGGAATGTAAATTTGGTTATCGAAATTCTATTTTTAAAAATGAAGAAAAAGGTGCGTTTATTATCACAAGTGTAATCTTTAATTTAACAAAAACTAATCATAATATAAGTATTGGTTATGGAGCTATTAAAGAACAATTAAATAATCTTCAAATAGAAAATCCAACCTTAAAAGAAATATCTGAAGCGGTTATACAAATTAGACAGTCCAAATTACCAGATCCAAAAAAATTAGGGAATTGTGGAAGTTTTTTTAAAAATCCAATTATTAATGATATTGAATTTAAACAATTTCATAATAACTACCCACAAGCTCCCTATTATAAAATATCAAATTCAGAATATAAAATTCCAGCAGGTTGGCTAATCGAACAATCAGGATTTAAAGGAAAGCGTATTGGGGATGCTGGTGTACATAAAAAACAAGCATTAGTATTAGTTAACTACGGTAATACGACTGGAAAAGAAATAGTATCCCTTTCTAAAAAAATACAAACCAAAGTGAAAGAAGACTTTGGGATTTCTATAACACCTGAAGTTAGTATTATCTAGTTGACAGCTAATACTGGCTCTCTATTTGAAAACAGAAGGTCATTGATCTTTTTTCAATTCTTTAAAGCATTATTAAAAGGAGCAAAAACTACTAAAATCAATATTAAAAAAGCAATAAAGATTGTATTTTTGTACTTCAATTATTTACTATGGGAATTTATATAATAACTATTATATTGCTACTTCTTGCTTTTGCAGGAATCGCTATAAAAATATGGGCTCAAAAAGATGGTGAATTTGGAGGTACTTGCGCAAGTCAAAGTCCTTTTTTAAATAAAGAAGGTGAATCTTGTGGTTTTTGCGGAAAAACACCTGACCAATTTGAAAATTGTTCTGAAGAACCACACAAATAAGCTTTTTCACCTATGGTATTACTTTACCTGTTTGCTTTTGTAGTACTTATTAATTGTTGCTATTTTTTATTATTATCAAAATTTTCTTTTTTACCTAACCCCCAAAAGATTAAGAAAAAAAACTTTCCGGTTTCAGTAATTATTTACGCAAAAAATGAAGCTGATAATTTAAAAGAATACATCCCTTTATGGTTAAATCAAAAGTATTCAGATTATGAAATTATATTGATTAATGACGCCTCTTATGATAACACCTTAGAAGTTTTGGAATCATTTGAAAAAGAAAATTCCAACATAAAAATTGTAAATGTTGAAAACATTGAAACATTTTGGGGTTCTAAAAAATATGCACTAACCTTAGGCATCAAAAAAGCCAAACATCAACGAATGGTATTTTCAGATGCAGATTGTAAACCAGCATCACCATATTGGCTACAAAAAATGGCTGAAAATTTTACTGTTAACAAACAAGTTATCTTAGGTTATGGCGCCTATAATAAAATTTCTGGGTTATTAAACAAACTAATACGGTTTGAAACTTTTATGACTGCTTTGCAATATTTTTCGTATGCAAAAGCGGGATTTCCTTATATGGGAGTAGGCCGTAATTTAGGATATACTAGTAAAATTTATTATGATAACAGTGGCTTTTTTTCTCATATAAAAATTCAGTCGGGTGATGATGATTTATTTATTAATCAAGTTGTAACAAAAAACAATACAGCAATTTGTTACGCTAAAAATTCCTTTACATATTCAAAACCTAAACTATCTTTTAAAAAGTGGATAAAACAAAAGAAACAACGTATAAGTACTACAAAGTATTATAAACTTAATCACCGCATTCTATTAGAAAGTTATTTTATTTTTCAAATGTTATTTTGGCTTTTATCATTATTGGCCTTTATTTTTTTAGATTGGAAAATCCCTTTAGCTTTAATAACATTCAGATTATTAATTCAATTCATAGTACTATATAAGGCTATGAAAAAATTAGATGAAAAAGATTTGATTTACTGGTTTCCATTTTTAGAAATAATTTTGATTATCTTTCAATGTAGTATCTTTATTTCAAATAGCTTACCAAAAACAGCTTCGTGGAAATAACAAAAAAAGATATTATACTTCAGATTCAAAAAGCAAAAGAAGGCTCACAAATTGCTTTTAATTTTTTGTTAGATCATTACTGGAATCATGTTTATGGTTTTCAATTAAAAAGAGTACAAAACGAATATGAAGCAGAAGATATAACTATTGAAAGTTTTTCAAAAGCGTTTGATAAAATCCATACTTTTAAAGATGAGTTTGAGTTTGGAACGTGGTTAATTACCATTTCTAAAAATATTCAGATTGATAAAACCAGAAAGAGAAATGCTTCTATACTTGCTCAATTTTCTACTACTTCTGACGAACAAGTAAAAAAAATACCAGATGACTCTCCAACACCTGAAGACAAGCTAATTACCAAACAAAATCTAGTAGAATTATTACATTTCATCAAACAATTAAAGCCACATTATCAAGATGTTATCAATCTGCGCTATTTTCAAGAAATGAGCTATTTGGAAATTTCTAAAAAACTTAACGAACCTCTTAATAATGTAAAAGTAAGGTTACTAAGAGCGAGAAAATTATTAGCAGAAATCATTAAAGAGAATCATTCCAATTGATACCATAATGTTTAACATAATCTAAATGTAATCTTCTTATCTTTGTGCTTACTTATGAGTATAGAAACTGCAGAAAAAAAACAATTTACACCGAAGCCAAAATGGCTTAGAGTAAAGCTTCCAACCGGTAAAAAATATACCGATTTAAGAGGACTCGTTGATAAATACAACCTAAATACTATTTGCACATCTGGTAGTTGCCCAAATATGGGCGAATGTTGGACTGAAGGTACTGCAACTTTTATGATTTTAGGGAATATCTGTACTCGTTCCTGTGGTTTTTGTGGTGTTAAAACTGGTAGACCAGAAACAATAGACTGGGATGAACCAGAAAAAGTAGCAAGATCTATAAAACTCATGAATATTAAACATGCGGTTATAACTTCAGTAGATCGAGATGACTTAAAGGATATGGGATCTATACTTTGGGCAGAGACTGTAAAGTCTATTAGGCGAATGAACCCAAACATAACATTAGAAACCTTAATTCCTGATTTTCAAGGAAACACTACCAATATCGATCGCATTCTAGCGGTGCAACCAGAAGTTATTTCTCATAATATAGAAACGGTTAAACGTCTTTCCCGAGAAGTAAGAATTCAAGCAAAATACGAAAGAAGCTTAGAGGTTTTAAATTACCTAAAAAAACAAGGAGCAAAAAGAACTAAAAGTGGGATTATGCTTGGTCTTGGTGAAACTGAAGATGAAGTTATTCAAACAATAAAAGACTTAAGTAACGTAAATCTTGATATTATTACAATTGGACAATATTTACAACCGTCCAAAAAACATTTGTCTGTAAAAGAATTTATTACTCCCGAACAATTTAAAAAATACGAAACTATTGGATTAGAGTTAGGGTTTCGTCATGTAGAAAGTGGAGCTTTGGTACGTTCATCTTATAAAGCTCAAAAACACCTTACTTAATTTTATATTAATGGAGAAAACTATTCAAATAGGAATCAATGGTTTTGGAAGAATAGGAAGAACTCTTTTCAGGTTATTAATAAACCATCCAACAATAAAGGTCAAAGTCATTAATGATATTTCAGATGCACATACGCTATGTCATTTATTAAAATATGATAGCATTCATGGAGTTTTAAAAGAAGAAATAAAAGCTACAAACAATACTATTTCAATCGCTAATCAATCCATTCGTTTTTCTTCAGAAAAAAACATAAAAAAAATAGATTGGGGCAACTTAGATTTTGTTATTGAATGTTCTGGAAAACATAAAACTAGAAAGCAATTGCAACATCATATAAATAATGGCGCAAAAAAAGTTATTCTTTCCGTTCTACCTCAAGATGAATCTATAAAAATGGTTGTCGTTGGTGTAAATAATTCCATCATAAATTCTGAAGATATTATTATATCAAACGCTTCTTGTACAACCAATAATGCTGCTCCAATGCTTAAAATCATCAATGATTTATGTGGCATAGAACAAGCATATATTACTACAGTACATTCCTATACAACAGATCAAAGTTTACACGATCAACCTCATCGTGATTTAAGAAGAGCACGTGCGGCGAGTCAATCTATTGTTCCTACTACTACAGGCGCTGCAAAAGCTTTAACCAAAATTTTTCCGGAACTTAAAAATGTAATTGGAGGTTGTGGAATTAGAGTACCGGTTCCTAATGGATCCTTAACCGATATTACCATAAATGTAAAAAAAGAAGTTAGTATTACTGAAATAAATAATGCTTTTAAAAATGCTTCAAAAACACGTTTTAAAAACATCATTCAATACACCGAAGACCCAATAGTATCCATAGATATAAATGGAAATAACCATTCTTGTATTTTTGATGCTGGTATGACTTCTGCTATTGGAAAAATGATTAAAATCATAGGTTGGTATGATAATGAAGTAGGATACTCTTCGAGAATAATAGATTTAATTCACTTAGTACCTAAGAAATAAGTATATTTAACCATTAAGAATGGTTGTTTTTTTTAAAATCCAAATAAAATTACTTTTTACAGTTATTTGCTTCTTTATACTGCATCATTTTAATGCACAAGATGTAAAATAGAACACATTAACTCAAATTTACAAATATCAAACAACAGCTAACAATGTTCTTTTAGCTCAAGATTTTGGATTAAATACATATGTACACACAACCCTACAATTAGTTAATTATTTTGCTAAAATTTTCAATTTCGTTTATAATATATTCTTTAAAGAACTTCTCTTGTTCATTTAAAATAGCTGTTTTTATAGGAAGATAATAAATAGCAAATTTATTTAATCTAGGCTGTAACCTAACAAAATCCTTTTCAGTAGTTAAAATAATCTCTTTTTCTTTAAAATTTTTAATTTCAGAATCAGAGAAATGATGATGGTCTGGAAATTTTTTATGTTCAAAATTAAACTGTTTTTGTTTTAAAAACTCAACCAAAGGTTTTGGATTAGCTATTCCTGTAACTAAGGTAAAATTCTTATTCAAAAGATAATTTAAAGGTAATGTTTTAGATATACCACAAATGGACTCATCATAACTAATTTTTGAAAAATAGATTTTTTGTGGAGGTTTTAAATTTAATATATATTGAATTTCTTGAAGTTTAGCATGCGAATACTTTTCAGGGCATTTAGTTACCATAACTAAATCTGCACGTTTAGCTCCTCTTTTAGATTCTCTTAAGTTTCCTGCTGGCAACACCATATCATGAACATACAAATCGTTAAAAGTGGTTAATAAAATATTTGTAGAAGCGCTAACTTTTCGGTGCTGAAAAGCATCATCTAATAAAATAACATCTGTTTTAATTCTTATTTTTTCAATACCTTCTTGTCTATCTGCACACACAGCAACCATAACTTCAGGGAATTTTCGCTTAATCTGTAATGGTTCGTCTCCAACATCTTCAGCCTTACTATTAATTAAAACATCTCTAAAACCACTAGTCTTTCTTTTATATCCACGACTTAAAACAGCTACTTTATAATCTTCTTTTAGAAAACTAATCAGGTATTCAATCATTGGAGACTTTCCTGTTCCACCAGTAGAAAGATTGCCTACGCAAATTATAGGAATAGCATACGATTTACTTTTAAACCATCCTTTATCGTAACATAAATTACGCAAAGCTAAAATACTTCCGTATAATAAAGAAA
>Ga0307985_10001336_pt1 | contig 13922 bp, 14 predicted proteins | sample EllFjometageno80_FD_203155 | JGI IMG/M metagenome (GOLD analysis project Ga0307985, IMG submission 203155) | Marine microbial communities from Ellis Fjord, Antarctic Ocean - #80 | ecosystem: Environmental > Aquatic > Marine > Unclassified | place: Southern Ocean | collected 2014-10-09 | reverse complement strand
ATGCGATGAGCTTTCCTAGGCCTAATGTACCAGCCAAAGAACAAACTTCGTGTGAAATACCTTCCATTAAGCAGCCATCTCCCAGAAACGTGTAGGTATAATGGTCTACTACTGCGAATTCTGGCTTATTAAACTGAGCCGCCAAAACGCTTTCTGCCAGCGCCATGCCTACAGCATTGCTTAAACCTTGTCCCAGAGGGCCCGTGGTCGTTTCAACACCTGGGGTATAGCCGTATTCAGGGTGACCCGGCGTCTTGCTGTGTAGCTTGCGGAAATTCTTGAGTTCTTCAATATCCAGATCGTAACCGGTGAGATGTAACAGGGAATATATAAGCATCGAGCCGTGCCCGTTGGACAATACAAAACGATCTCGGTTGGGCCACTGGGGGTTAGCGGGGTTATGCTGTAAATAGTCATTCCAAAGGACCTGGGCAATGTCGGCCATGCCCATGGGTGCACCGGGGTGGCCACTGTTGGCGCGTTGTACCGCATCCATGCTCAGGACTCGGATTGCATTAGCTAGGTCAGTGCGGGACGGCATTGATTTCTCCAGAAGTAGGGCGACTAGCCCGGAAGGCTCAAAATGAGGCTGCTATTTTCGCGTATGCGGGGCCTTACAGCAAACGCTAATTGCCGTTGTGAGCGAGATAGTTGGCTTGATAGAAACTTAAGCCTCCTTTTGCTATAATCTATATCGAATAATTTTGATATAGATGTAAATTCCTGCTAAGCTGCCCGTCATGTTATCCGTAGCAAACAAGCAAAGGGCCGATAGTGAGCCCATCTGTGCAGGTCAACTCGATGCACTCGCAAACTTATGCAAGGCAAGCGCGGACCCTCTGCGCTTACAGGTCCTGCGCGGACTGAAAAACGAATCTTTTGGCGTGTCCGAGCTGTGCAGCATTTTTAATATTCGCCAGCCCGCCCTAAGCCACCATTTAAAGGTGTTGGCCGGCGCAGGACTGGTGGTCACGCGACGCGAGGGGAATTCAATCTTTTACCGCCGCAGCGAACAGGGCGCCCGCGGAGAGCTGGATGCGCTTAAAAGCCAGATTTTTGAGTCGGTGGATAACATAGAGCTGCCATTGGCGGCGCAAAGTGCCATGGTCGCCCTATACCAGCAGCGGGTTGAAAACTCGTACAGTTTCTTCACCCAAAATGCTCACAAATTTCAGCAGCAGCAAGACCTGATTGCCAGCTATAGTCAATATGCCGACACCGTGGCTCAAGTAGTGCGTGACGCCACGCTAGCGCATCGCCGCATCGCCCTCGAAGTTGGCCCCGGTGATGGGTCTTTCCTGAAAGAGCTCAGTGCACAGTTTGATCAAGTCGTTGCGCTGGATAATGCGGCCGAAATGCTGGAACAGGCGCGCAGCAACGCCGCTTCCGCCAATCTGGGTAATATCAGATACATCCACGGCGACACCGGGTCAAAAGAGTTACAGCACCTGCAGGCTGACTGCATTGTTATCAACATGGTGCTGCACCACACACCCTCTCCAGCGCAGATATTTTCTGATGTGGCGGGTGCCCTGCACCCTGACGGGGTGGTACTGGTCACCGACCTGTGCAGCCACGACCAAGGCTGGGCGAGAGAGAACTGCGGCGACCTCTGGCTGGGCTTTGAACCCGAAGACCTCGCCCAGTGGGCCAGTGACGCCAATCTCGAAAATATCTCCAGTGTTTACCTAGCACAACGCAACGGATTTCAAATACAGGTGCGCCTGTTTGGCCACTCACACAACAAAAAGACCAACCCAGAAAGGTAACAAGTATGAATAAAAATTCAGTATTCACTTCGGAGTCGGTCTCCGAAGGCCACCCCGATAAAATGGCCGATCAAATTTCTGATGCCATCCTCGACGCCATCCTCAAAGATGACAAGGATGCCCGAGTTGCGGTAGAAACTCTGGTAAAAACTGGCATGGTGGTTATTGCCGGCGAAGTGACCACATCTACCTACGTAGAGCTGGAAGACGTAGTGCGTAAAGTGGTGCTGGATATCGGATATAACAGCTCCGATGTGGGTTTTGACGGTGCTTCCTGCGCAATATTAAACGCTATAGGCAAACAATCTCCCGACATTGCCATGGGTGTTGACGAGGGCGACTCCAAAGAACAGGGCGCCGGTGACCAGGGGTTGATGTTCGGCTATGCCACCAATGAAACCAGCGTGTTAATGCCTGCGCCCATCTACTACTCACACCTGCTAGTACAAAAGCAGGCGGAGCTGCGCAAAAGTGGCGTTCTGCCCTGGTTGCGCCCCGACGCCAAAAGCCAGGTAACTCTGCGTTACGACAATGGTAAGCCCGTTGGTATCGACGCCGTGGTGCTCTCCACCCAGCATGATCCAGACATCAGTCAACGCGACATCCGCGCAAGCGTTCTCGATTTAATCATCAAGGACGTGTTGCCCGAACAATGGCTACATGGCGACACCCAATATCACATTAACCCTACCGGCCAGTTCATTATTGGCGGCCCGGTTGGCGATTGCGGCCTCACCGGGCGTAAAATTATTGTAGACACCTACGGCGGTATGGCCCGCCACGGTGGCGGTGCTTTTTCCGGCAAGGACCCTTCCAAAGTTGACCGCTCTGCAGCCTATGCTGGTCGTTATGTGGCCAAAAACATAGTCGCGGCGGGCTTGGCCGAGCGTTGCGAAATCCAGATTTCCTACGCCATTGGCGTCGCCGAGCCAACGTCTATATCTGTGGACAGTTTTGGCACTGGCAAACTGGCAGACGAGAGAATCGCCGAGCTGGTGCGCGAGCATTTTGAGCTGCGACCCAAAGGTTTGGTCGAAATGCTAGACCTCAAGCGACCCATCTACCAAAAGACAGCAGCCTATGGGCACTTTGGCCGGGAAGATCCAGACTTCACTTGGGAGAAAACAGACAAGGCTGAGGCTTTGAAGGCAGCCTTGTAGCTGAAAGATGGTGGATAGTAGTCGTTATAGAAGGTTTTAGGGACACACGGCGACAGGGACGTCGCCGTAGAACCTCCATGGAGGGCCTGCCCCACTTTATGGGTATGGATTCACCGCGAGTCCCGAAAACCTTCTACCACAACGCAGAGCCGAGCAAATACCTAAATACCTAAATACCTAAATACCTAAATGCAAAGGAATACGACAATGAACACAGCAGTAACGCAAGATTACAAAGTCGCAGACATCACTCTCGCAGACTGGGGCCGCATGGAACTGGATATCGCGGAGACAGAAATGCCCGCACTGATGGCAATGCGCGCCAAATACAGCGCCGGCAAGCCTCTGGCCGGAGCAAAGATTCTGGGCTGTATTCACATGACTATCCAGACCGGTGTTCTTATCGAGACATTGATAGAACTGGGCGCCGAAGTACGCTGGTCATCATGCAACATTTTTTCCACCCAAGATCACGCCGCTGCTGCCATCGCTGCCGCGGGCGTACCTGTTTACGCCTGGAAAGGTGAGACTGAAGAAGAGTACGACTGGTGCCTGGAACAAACTATTTTAAAAGATGGGCAGCCCTGGGAAGCCAATATGGTGCTGGATGACGGCGGTGATCTCACCGGCATGTTGCACCAAAAATTCCCGGCTATGCTCGACAAAATTCACGGTATCACGGAAGAAACGACTACCGGTGTGCACCGCCTACAGGAAATGCTGGATGAGGGTACGCTCAAAGTACCCGCAGTTAACGTCAACGATTCTGTCACCAAGTCCAAAAATGACAACAAATACGGCTGCCGTCACAGCCTGAACGATGCCATTAAGCGTGGTACCGACCACCTAATGGCCGGTAAAAAGGCGCTGGTTATCGGCTATGGCGATGTGGGTAAAGGTTCTGCCCAGTCGCTCAATCAGGAAGGTATGATCGTGCGAGTTGCAGAGATTGACCCTATCTGTGCCATGCAGGCCTGCATGGACGGGTTTGAGCTGGTGTCCCCCTATGTCAATGGGGTTAACGATGGCACAGACGACTGCCTCAACCGCACCCTGCTTGAAAACACCGATCTTCTGGTTACTACAACTGGCAACTTCAATGTATGTGGCGCCAGTATTCTAGGGGCGATAAAAAAAGGTGCCATAGTCTGTAACATCGGTCATTTCGACAATGAAATTGACACCGCTTTTATGCGTGAAAACTGGGAATGGGAAGAGGTAAAGCCGCAGGTACACAAAGTTTATCGCAATCGTGCCCAGAGCGATTATTTACTGCTGTTGTCCGAGGGACGCTTAGTCAATCTTGGCAACGCTACAGGACATCCTTCTCGCATCATGGATGGCTCCTTTGCCAACCAGGTATTAGCGCAGATTTATTTGTTTGAACGCAAGTTTGCCAACCTCGAAGCTACCCTGAAGCCTGGCGCGCTAACCCTCGAAGTATTGCCAAAGAAACTCGATGAAGAGGTTGCGGCACACATGGTGGCAGGCTTTGGCGGAGTTCTAACACGCCTCACTCCAGCACAGGCCAAATACATCAATGTCGACGTAGACGGCCCTTATAAGCCTGACAGCTACAAGTACTAGGACACATCGACCATGTCTGGCACCAAGACCCGCATCAGCTTCGAATATTTCCCGCCTAAAACTGAGGCGGGGAGGGACAAGCTGCTCAATGTGACAACGCCAGCTCTCAACGCCCTGGGGCCGGAGTTTTTTTCGGTCACCTATGGCGCCGGTGGATCTACTCGGAACAGCACTGCGAACGTGGTCGGCACCCTACACAGCGGCGGTATCGAAGCCGCCCCACACCTTAGTTTTGGCGGGGACAACGAGGCCGCTATTGGCCAATTGCTCGATGACTACAAGGCACAGGGCATCTCCCGCCTGGTGGCTCTGCGGGGAGATATGCCCTCGGGTATGGGGGATATGGCACAACTTGTCTACGCCAACGAATTGGTTGAATTTGTGCGTAGGCGAACAGGTGATCATTTCCAGATAGAAGTCGCTGCTTATCCGGAGACTCACCCCCAGGCAAAGAGCTATCAAAAGGATATCGAGTTCCTTAAGAATAAGTTTACAGCTGGGGCCGACAGCGCAATTACCCAATATTTTTTCAATGTTGATGCTTACTTTTACTTTCTAGATCAATGTACCGCGATAGGAATTACTAAGCCCATCTATGCCGGGATTATGCCGATAATCAATTTTGCCAATCTGGCGCGATTTTCTCGAAACTGCGGTGCCGACATTCCTCGCTGGATTATCCAGCGCATTGAAGGTTACGGTGACGATCAGGACAGTATTCGCAAGTTTGGCATCGAAGTCGTCAGTCAGCTGTGCCAAACTCTGTTGGAAAACGGCGCACCTGGCATTCATTTCTATACCATGAATCAGGTGGAACCAACCCGAGCAATTTATAATAATCTGGACCTCTAGTTATTCACTAGCGAAGTAAAATTTATGCGCACACCTCGCATTTTCACCGCACAGGCTCTATCTGCACAGCTAGAACTAGAGCTGGAGCCCGGCCCCAGCATGCACATCTCCCGAGCCATGCGCATGCAACCGGGCGACACCCTCACGCTGTTTAACGGGCAGGGGGGTGAATACGCTGCCATCATCAGTGCTGTGAACAAGAAAACCGTAACAGTGAAAACCGGCGACTTTCGCAACATTGAACTGGAATCACCCCTGGCCATCCATTTAGGTATTGCTATTTCTCGTGGCGACCGCATGGACTGGATTATCCAAAAAGCCACTGAGCTGGGCGTAAGTCGTGTCTCGCCACTGCTCACCCAACGAACAGAGATTAAGTTAAAGGGTGAGAGGGCAGACAAGAAAATTCAGCATTGGAGGCAAATTGGCATAGCCGCCTGCGAACAATGTGGTCGCAACCAACTGCCTCACATTGAGCCATTACAGACCCTGCCGGATTGGCTGGCAGCCACAAAGGACGAAACTAAATTAGTATTACATCATCGAGCGCTGCGCGCAGAGCCTACCAATACCCGGCACAAACCCACCAAGGTTTCGCTTCTTATCGGGCCGGAAGGCGGGCTTAGCGATATCGAAATTGGGCTGGCTGAACAAGCCCAGTTTCAGGCTCTGCGGCTAGGCCCCAGAGTGATGCGTACGGAAACAGCTCCCCTGGCTGCAATTGTCATACTGCAGTCACGATGGGGAGACATGACTTCCACCACAGAGCACCAAATTACTGTGAGGTCACCCAGTTAGCATGCGACCATTCAAGAAATTCAGCCACTGAATTAACCACTTCATCGGTACGAACAGAATGAAATATTTCAAAGGCATGCTGTGCGCCGGGCAATTCTGCGTAGGCCACAGGGTTTGATGCCACGCTTTGCAGAGCCGAGACAAATACTCGTGCCTCTTCCACCCAAACTAGGGAGTCATGGCTGCCCTGTATGACATACATAGGAGGGGCTTCGGCGCTGACATGAGACAGCGGCGAGCACTCGTCCCACAACGCCCGATTGCCCTCTTTACTACACTGCATCACCTTGCGCGCAATTATGCCATCCATGGACATACCTGCACGGATGTTATACCGATCGAGAAAGTCATAGACACCATAAAAAGGCACCGCGGCCTGCACTGTAGTGTCAACGTCCTCGAACCCTGGCTGCCACTGTGCTCGATTAGGCGTTAAGGCCGCCAGTGAACTTAAGTGCCCGCCTGCAGACCCTCCGGTTATCGCGATAAAATCTGGGTCGCCGCCATACTGAGCAATATTTTTTCTAATCCACGCGATGGCTTTCTTAACATCAATTATGTGGGCTGGAAACGCCGCTTTGGGGCTGAGGCGATAGTTAATCGCCACACAAATCCAGCCGCGCTGACTCATATGGTACATAAGAGGCTTTGCTTGTTCCTCCTTGGAGCCAATAATCCAGGCGCCGCCGTGTACCTGCAGTAAAATAGGTGAGCCTCCCTCCCTGGGAGTGACTGGCTGATAAATATCAAGAAGGTTGCGCTTACCGGCATCGCCATAACTGATGTGGCGATGAACGCGGACGCCGTCACGTGGATAATTAAAAGGCTGCAGCCAGCTGCGCGAGACAATATTGTCATCGCACACTTCGCGCCGTTGCGCTGGAAGTTCGCTGCGGTAATCCCTCCCCAGAGCGCGATAAAGCGCGTTCTGTACATACTCACCCGTATCCTGGGACTGTGAGTGCAAGTACAACAAGCCTATCCACGACAAACCAAATATGCCCAGCCCACACTGGGCAAGCGGATCAGAAAACACACCGGCAAAAGCGAGCGCGGAAGTGAAACCAAGCTGTAACACAAGGTGAATAAAAGCCAGCTCACCGGTTAGCCATGCGCTGAGAAAATACACCGGAACCAGCCAGTATAGGCGGCGCGCTTGCACCACTGCCGTCAGCGTGCCCAGTGCACTTAAAATTGCCAAGCCAAAATAAAACTCCGCCATGATGCTCTCCACTCCAGCATTCAAAAAGTCAGTGGCAAGTATACTAAATTCAGCCAACTTTTAAGTAATGCCCAAGAATTAAGTATACTGTGGTGCAGATCATCGAATTGAGCTCGGAGTAGGGAATGACAATCAAAATCGGCGTAGTAATGGACCCTATTGCCACTATCAATTACAAAAAAGACACAACACTGGCCATGCTGTGGGCAGCTCAAGCACGAGGCTGGCAAATTTTTTACATGGAGCAGAAAGACCTGTTTCTCGACCAGGGTATCGCCATGGCCAGCATGGCTCAACTCACCGTGTTTCATGACCCGGATGGCTGGTACGCCATGGATGAACCTCACACTCGCTCATTGGCCGACATGGATGTCATCTTAATGCGCAAGGACCCACCTTTTGACAACGAGTTTATCTACACCACCTATATCCTGGAGCAAGCAGAGCGCTGCGGCACGCTCATCGTCAACAGATGTCAGAGCCTGCGAGACTGCAACGAGAAAATATTTGCTACGCAGTTCCCCCAATGCTGTCCGCCTGTCTTGGTCAGCGCCGACAGCGTTCGCCTGAAAGCCTTCTACCAACAACATGGCGACGTCATTTTCAAGCCCCTAGATGGCATGGGCGGCACCTCTATTTTTCGGGTAAAGCAAGACGACCCCAACGTCAATGTTATTCTGGAAACCCTTACCGCCTACGGCAAAGAAACCATCATGGCACAACGCTATTTGGCGGAGATCGTCGACGGTGACAAGCGCATACTCATGATCAACGGGGAGGCCGTACCCTACGGAGTTGCCCGAATTCCAACGGGTGACGAGACTCGGGGAAACCTCGCCGCCGGTGGCACCGCCCGTCCACAGCCATTGTCAGATCGCGATCACTGGATCGCTGAACAAATTGGCCCAAGCCTGCGTGAAAAAGGCCTGCTGTTTGTAGGACTGGATGTTATTGGAGACTATTTAACAGAAATTAATGTGACTAGCCCCACCTGTATCCGCGAACTGGACGATGCCTACAATTTGGATGTCGGTGGCCAGCTAATGGACTGCATTACACAAGTACTTGAAGATCGGAGTTAGCAACAGAAATGGTTTATGAGGAAGCTCAGCGAACTCGTAGTGGCCATGAACGCCTGGAATTTGCTATTTTCCTCGCGGTAGCAGCACACCTCACCTTGATTCTGGGCCTGAGCTTTGAATCCAATGATGCGCCCAACTTTGCCCCACAGCTGGAAGTAACACTCACCATAGATGCAAGTTCCAGAGCACCCGATAAGGTAAAGTTACTGGCAGCTGCAGACCAATTGGGCAGCGGTGAAAATTCTGAAAGAGACGATATTACCAGCCGGGGAATCTCGCCCAATATACAGCCCCAGACCCCACAAGAGGACTCACGAGCGGTTCCGCAATTGCAGCAGCAGCAATATGCCACACCAGCTACGGCCACTGCAGCGGCTGCGCAAAAACACATCACACGTCGCCCGGAAGCAGAAATACAACTACAAAATCCGGCCGTAGGAGCCTATTCTGAGCTGGACGAGCTAGCTCGCGAAGTTGCCAGTCTGGAAGCGAAATTAGATGCGCAATCTCACGCCTATTCGACCATGCCTCGGGTAAGACGACTCACCTCGGCATCGGCCAAACGCGCTGTCGACGCCGCCTATTTGTTGCAATGGCGACAATGGGTAGAAGCGGTAGGTAATAAATACTATCCTGAGGCATCGGAGCGCTACAGTATTTACGGCAAGCTGAGATTATTGGTTGTCATTCGCCGTGACGGTAGCCTGGAAGATATTAAAGTCCTATCATCTTCAGGCCAGGCTGTTCTGGACGAGGCGGCTATCAAAATTGTTCGTCTGGCAGCGCCTTTTGCCCCTTTTTCAAAACAACTACAAGCTACTACGGACAAGCTCGAGATCATCCGGACGTGGCAATTTCGAGAAAACAAGCTAAGCTCAAGTTAAAGCGAGTACTCGCTTAATTTCCCCCTATACAGGAGCCTCAATGAACACCACCGCATCCGCCACTCCACCTTCAGGGAATAACGCAGAAGGCAGTCACTGCCTGAGCAATCATTTCCTTCTGGCGATGCCAAATCTACGGGAAGGGATTTTCTCCCACAGTATTACCTATATTTGTGACCACGATGAAAACGGGGCCATGGGGATCATCATCAATCAGGCGCTTGAACTTTCGGTCGCAGAAATATTCGAACACCTGCAAATAAAAACCTGCTCCAGTGCGCACCAAGAACCTGTGATGGCGGGCGGGCCAGTACAGACAGACCATGGCTTTGTCCTCCACCGAAGCTGCACCACTGAATGGGAGGCCAGTCTGAAAGTGACTCCGGAAGTAACTCTTACAACATCGGGAGACATACTCAAGTCGATTGCCGAGGGTAATGGACCCCCAGATCATCTTATTGCTTTGGGTTACGCAGGCTGGTCAGCGGGTCAATTGGAACAAGAGCTGGCTCAAAACAGCTGGCTTACGCTGCCCGCCGATGTCAATATCATTTTCTCCACACCCTACCATCAACGCCATAGCGCTGCAGCGGCCATTTTGGGTATCGATATGAACCTGATATCCGGCCTAGCCGGGCACGCCTGAGCCATACCGAGCACCGTATTCAACCATGGGAAGTGACACAATTCGAACCGTACTAGCTTTCGATTTCGGCCTGCGCCAGATAGGCATTGCCGTGGGCAACACCGCACTAAAAACCACGCAACCACTGTCCGTAGTGATGGCAAAGAATGGCAAGCCAGATTGGCAAGCCCTCGAAAAAGTAGTTCATCAATGGCTGCCAGACCTGCTAGTAGTAGGCGACCCCTTGAACATGGACGGCAGCGTAGGTGAAATGAGTGAAAGGGCAAAAAAATTCGCACGTCGCATGCACGGGCGCTGGGGCACTGCTTTTGAAATGACCGATGAACGCCTGAGCAGCTTTGAGGCAAAACAGAACATGCGCGAATTTGGTCATAGCGGGGATTACAAAGACAAGCCTATTGACTCCTACGCGGCAGAACTCATTCTGCAAACTTGGTTTCGCGAACAGTTGTAACTTTTACCGGCTCCTGTATCGGTTACCATGAGCAGCATGGGCAGAAATAAAACCGTCTAAGCAAGCGCTAGTGCCGCTAGAATTTTTCCGGCATCCTGGCTTTTTCTTTGGCTATTTCACGGCTGATAATTCCTTTCGCTACTAGATCCTGTAAGGATTGGTCCATAGTCTGCATACCCAGCGCATGACCCGTTTGGATGGCGGAGTACATCTGTGCAGCTTTGTCCTCTCGAATCAAGTTTCGTATGGCGGGTGTACCGCGCATAATTTCGTGAGCCGCCACACGCCCTCCTGCAAGACGCTTCAACAGCGTCTGGGAGATGACCGCAGCCAGTGATTCCGATAACATCGAACGAACCATAGATTTTTCGTCTCCGGGGAAAACATCCACTATCCTGTCAATGGTTGCCGCTGCAGACGTGGTATGCAGTGTGCCAAGCACCAAGTGGCCGGTTTCCGCAGCGGTCAAGGCAAGACGTATGGTTTCTAAATCTCGCATCTCACCCACCAGTATAATATCTGGGTCTTCGCGCAATGCCGAGCGCAAAGCTTGACTGAAGCCCAGCGTATCGCGGTGCACCTCGCGCTGGTTGACCAGACACTTCTTGCTCTCATGCACAAATTCGATAGGGTCTTCTACCGTCAAGATGTGTTCGTATCTGTTATCGTTGATAAAATCAACCATTGCCGCCAGCGTTGTGGACTTACCTGAACCGGTAGGACCTGTTACCAGAACAAGCCCTCTGGGAATCATGGAGATATCTCGAAACACCTGCCCCATAGACAAATCTTCCATGCTCAAAACCTTGGAGGGAATAGTACGAAAGACGCCGCCCGCACCCCGGTTTTGGTTAAAGGCATTAACCCGGAAGCGCGAAACGCCAGGTACTTCGAACGAAAAGTCTGATTCCATAAACTCTTCATAGTGCTTGCGCTGCTTGTCGTTCATGACGTCGTAAATCATTTCAAGAACTTGTTTGTGCTCCAAGGGCGGTAGATTAATGCGGCGCACATCGCCGTCGACTCGAATCATCGGGGGCAAGCCGGCCGACAGATGCAAATCAGACGCCCCCTGCTTCGCACTAAAAGCTAATAGTTCGGTAATATCCATGGTTCACCTTTTTTTGTTGCCTCTGCGGTGTTCCCCCGCAGTTCATTTTATATTCGTATCGCACGCCATAGTGGTAATCAGATACTATTACCTGCATGAACCAAGCTTCCACTCCAAAAAACATAACGAAGCTCGTAAATAGAGTACGTCTCACTGCGCAAAAAAGCCAGCGCAGCGCAGCGGGCATCTGTGTTATAGCGGCTAGCAAAACGCGCTCGCCCGACAACATTCGCTGCGCCTATCAATGCGGCATAGTTAATTTTGGCGAAAATTACCTACAGGAAGCATTGGAAAAAATTGAAGCTCTAGCCGACCTGGACCTGTGTTGGCATTTTATTGGCCCCATTCAATCCAACAAAACGCGGCCAATCGCAGAAAACTTTGACTGGGTGCACAGCGTCGAGCGGGTAAAAACAGCCCGTCGACTCAGCGACCAGCGACCGCCAAACATGGGGCCACTACAAATCCTGTTACAGGTAAATATTTCCAGGGAAATCAGTAAATCCGGAGTCCTCCCTGAAGAGCTTCCAGTGCTTGTTGAGCAAATCAAGGACTTCCCGCGCATCACATTACGCGGGCTAATGGCAATTCCCGCAGCAACCAATGATGAGGGCCAAAAAATTGAGCCTTTTGCACACATGCGGCAACTGCTACAGGAGATGCAGGTGATAGCGCCTGAGATGGATTCGCTGTCAATGGGTATGTCCAGCGACCTTGAGGAAGCAATTGCCCAGGGCGCGACCTTTATTCGAGTGGGTACCGATATTTTTGGCCCCCGTAACGGGTGATATTGCCATCATGGCGCGTGTATACTGGGTGACTGTTTTCAACAGCCCGCAAACAATATAGGCAACGCTTTGGATAAACCGTACATCGCTTTCATTGGCGCCGGTAATATGGCGAGTAGCATCATAGGTGGACTGGTGCGCAGCGGGCACCCCGCTGAGCGTATCACTGCCGCCGACCCCTATCCTCCAAGTCTCGAAGCGCTGAAGGCTAGTACCGGGGTAAAAATCTGTGCCCATAATGCTGAAGCTGTGACCAATGCAGACGTGGTTGTACTGGCTGTTAAGCCACAAGTCATGGCCGAGGCAAGCGACAGTATTGCCGGGGCTGTTCAGTCCACGGGTGCCGTGACCCTGTCTATCGCCGCGGGCGTCACTATTGCTAGCATGCAGTCCAGGCTTGGCGATGAGGCCGCTATTGTGCGCTGTATGCCAAACACGCCAGCACTACTGGGCTGCGGGGCCAGCGCTCTGTATGGCAACTCTCAGACATCCGAAAAACAACGCCACTATGCCCAGTCGATTTTGTCTGCTGTAGGCATAGTATCCTGGGTACCCTCCGAGCATGCATTGGACGCCGTCACCGCTCTGTCGGGTAGCGGCCCGGCCTATTTCTTTCTATTTATGGAAGCCATGGTCGAAGCCGGCGTTGATTTAGGGCTAGATAGAAACACGGCCTGCGCTATGACCTTGCAAACTGCACTTGGCGCAGCGCGTATGGCCTCAGAAAATGGCCTAGAATTAGCGGAACTTCGCCGCCGGGTAACCAGCCCCGGAGGCACAACACAGCGTGCCGTAGAAAGTTTTCAACACAACGGCCTGGATTCAATGGTAGCTAAAGCAATGCAGGCCGCTGCAGACCGCGCGGCTGAAATGGCACTGGAAATGGGCTAATAAAGGAGAATAGGAAAACATGGGTGCATTTTCAGAAATATTTGGCTACCTGCTACAGACTTTTTTAAGCCTGTATCTTGTGGCTATGCTACTGCGGTTTTTACTTCAGCTTGTGCAGGCGGATTTCTATAATCCGATAAGCCAGTTTCTGGTAAAAGCGACCAATCCATTGGTGCTTCCACTGCGAAAAGTCATTCCAGGTTTTGGTGGACTGGACATAACCAGCCTGCTGTTGTCGTTGCTGCTTCAAGTAGCGTCCATTATTGCCATTTTGACGGCCCATGGCGCGGGCCTCCCCAATATGCTTCTTTTGTTTATCTGGGCAAGCCTGGGCATAGCCGGGCTACTGGTAAAAATTTATTTTTTCGCCCTGCTGGCAATGATTATATTGAGCTGGATCGCACCTGGCGGCAACAATCCGGCCATCTATCTTCTCCACCAGATAACAGAACCGGTAATGATACCGGTGCGAAAACTGCTGCCAGCCATGGGCGGACTGGATTTTTCACCCATACTGGTTTTTATCCTGATTAATGTCATGCAGATTGCATTGCGTCATATGGCGGCGGGTGTCGGGCTGCCATCTGCGTTAGTAATGGGCTTATAAACCTGCCATGAACGAAGTTGATCAACATTTTTCAGCGAAGGCGCAAGCCTCTGTCGGAGTCATTGTTCCAC
>Ga0307985_10001334_pt1 | contig 13924 bp, 11 predicted proteins | sample EllFjometageno80_FD_203155 | JGI IMG/M metagenome (GOLD analysis project Ga0307985, IMG submission 203155) | Marine microbial communities from Ellis Fjord, Antarctic Ocean - #80 | ecosystem: Environmental > Aquatic > Marine > Unclassified | place: Southern Ocean | collected 2014-10-09 | reverse complement strand
ATCAGGTATCCTCGTTAGGGAAAGGTCGATTCCAGCGGTCACGTCTCTAGGCTGTGATTTAGTGTTGTTGGGCACCTGCTGTTGTTCTTGTCAGGACCCCAGCGAGGAATTTGCAAAATCGGGGGGAAGGGGGTGTGTAGAAATTTACAAAATCGGGGGGGGGGAGTGATTTTGTGATTTGGGCTAAAAACAATAATCTGCCGTACAGGAGGAGGTAGAGTACGGTCTCGTGTCGTTGAATAACATTTAATTAACGGCACGTGTTGAGACTGAAAAAACTGTAATCTACATAATTGGATGGTATGCCCCAAGTAATTTGCATAATAGGGTCTGTCGGTATTACAAGGTGTACGCCTCTGCACGTCGTACGTTTACGGCCCTCGTACACCACCTGCGTGGACTCCCCCTCTCCCGGCCGTGCCGAGAACCACAGCCCCACCTATGTGCCCTCTCCTGCCAATGTGCCCGCTCCTGTCACTGCTGCTGTGAGCTCAGTTGGATACGGGGCTAGAAAAGTTGAGGGAATCGAGCGAGCCGCTAACTACCCATCACGGGGGGGGAGAGTCCACGCAGGAGGTGTATGAGGTGTACGAGAGCCGTAAACATACGACGTGCAGCGGCGTACACCTCGTAATAGCGACAGACCCTATTATGCAAATTACTTGGGGCAAACCATCCTAAATGTTGTAAATGTTTTTACCAGTCTGAACAAATGCCATTAATTAAATGTTATGTAAATGTTTTTTCCCAGTCTGAACACTTGCCATTAATTAACATTTAGCCAAAATCACTCCCCCCCCCGATTTTGCAAATTCCCCCCAGGGTTCGTTCAACTGAACGAACAGCACTACAGTGCACATGTGCCCATGTTCGCGAGCTGGAACATCGTGTTCGAGAGCCCGAACATCGTGTTCGAGAGCCCGAACATAGTGTTCGAGAGCTAAAGTAACAAAAACATGTCCTAGCTTCCCCCAACTCTATTGCTGTGTTTTCGCAACGAGCGTCTTCGTCTTCTCTTCCTCGCTATAGCTTGTCTTCTCGATTCTTTCGTAGTACTTCTCCCCCCCCAAAACAACAAATATGCAGCCGGTCGCAACGACGTCAATGACGATCCACAGCCACAGAGGCATCGGCAGCTCGCTCCCGTTCGCGGCCTGCTTGACCGACAGGCCGTAGTACAGAACGATCGCGGAGAAGGCGGCCGGAGGCAACGGCAGGAGACACGATGTCAGCGCCGGCTGACTGTTAGCGTAAGCCGCAGAAAAAAACGTGCCACCGACAATGAGGAAGTAAACGCCACAGAACTGAGTGAGGAACGTGATGATCTCTTCCTGGGAATCGTAAGAAGCGGTACAGGCAGCTGTTGGTGACGTAGCATGTGCAGATAGAACACCAGAGATGGCAGTTTGGGGGAAGAAAAGAAAGAGGATGGTGAGGGGGAGGTAGAACACAATGGCGAGGAATATTACAAGGGCACGCTTGGCGTCTCCAAAAAATGCCTGGGAGAAGCGCATGGTAGTGGTGATGTCGGTGGCGATCTTGGAGATGTCTAAGGAAAGGGAGGTGAGTACAAGGGAGGTGAGTACAAGGGAGGTGAGTATAAGAGAGGTGTGTACAAGGGAGGACATAGGGGACAAGTTCTGGGAGACTCTGGGAGACCTTGTGCAGTAGGGGGGGGAGGGGAGTACCGAAGCGGCTATTAGAGACAATGGGCAGTCATGGGGGGATGGCGGGGGGAAACTACGATGGCCACACTGCTTACACGTCTGTTGCGTATGAGGCTCTATGCAGAGATGCAGAACAAAGCCGAGGCTTGGGAGTTTGGGAGATTTGTGATTATTTTCCAGTCTGAACACGTGCCAATTAATTAAGCGTGTTTCCTCTTGTAAAGTTTCCATCTGTTATCCAGTTTCGTGGCGCCGGAACACGATATACGTAAACATCTCCAAACTAAACCTTACTTCCCGCTCTCCCCATCATCCGCTTAAGTTTCGGATTCAAAAGCATTTCCCGCACGCTCTTGTTGAACAATTCAAAGTCCCCAAAGCCCGTCTCGATAACAGCCAGCAGTCGCTCTCTCTCTTCCGGCAAGAAACAGTTGGCGTTCCTTGCGTCAAAGTTCCCCAGTCTCTCGTCCAACCCGTTGTCGCCCTCGTCCGTCAAGAGCACCACGCGCTCCATTGTCCCGCCCATCTTCAAAAACGTGAAGAACTCGAGCACGCACCACAGTCGAAGAGGCCACGTCGGGCCGGCGTAGATGACCAAACTCTGGCAACCCGCCAGATAAACCGGGAGCGCCGACAAGCTCGCACTGATGCTCTTCTGATTAATGCACGCCTTGTCCAGCCACACCTTGAGGTTCTCTCCGCCCGCTCTCAGCCCCGACTCGTGCCCTGCCCCCCCCGCCCACTCCACGAGAGCGCCCCACTTCGTCTCGCCATTGTCGTGCCAGCTGTGGCTGATAAACGCGTCACAGTCCCCCAGACTCGCGCCGTACGACTTCTCATTCAACCCCGTGTCCTCGTTCCCCGCAAAGTCCTTCATCTGCAGATGCCGCCACGGCAGAACGAGAAAGTTCTCCTTAGCCACCTGCAGCAAGTCAGCGATGTTGTCTCCTCCAATCATAGCAGCGACCATCGCCGCCTGCTGCTCTTCCACCGTGCTTCCCAAGTTAATCAGCCACGCGCTCGCCCTCTTTCGATTCTTCTCGTCGCTAACAGCCGCCAACAGCAAGAAGATAGCCGCCGCGACTCCAGTTGCGGTTCCCAGACTGACTTGACCGTCCACCACGTTAGCGGCGGCGAACGACCCAACCAGGACCGAGCACGCCAACCAGAACCACCGTATCACGTGCCAGAGCTTGGCCAAGACCTGCCGCGACTCCATGGCGTAGTAGTCGTCCGCTGTGCTGAGAGCCAACGCCCTCGCGCTGGGCTCAAATTTCAGTAGAAGTTTCATGACTGTGCCGCAGGTTTCTGAGTAGGCTGCGATGATCTGGTCGGCCGTGGGGTGTGGGATGGCCAGTCCAGACACAGAAGGGCGCCGGGAGCGCTGTCGAGGGATAGCACCAGGGTCTGTTGAGGGGGCAGCAGGTGGGGCAGCTGGCAGGGCGATGGGAAGCACCTTGGACACGTTGGAAACGAGCACCAGAGTTGTGCCAGCCAGTACCATACATCCAAACCAAACGCTGGTCCATGAAATGCAATTGAGTTTGGAGGAATCGGGGCCACACATTGGCAGAGGAGCTAGCGGGGTAAGGACGCCTAGTGCAAGGCCAATGACTGCACCTAGGCCGAAGGCGTAGACAAGTATAACTGATACCCACCGAATTGGGCCGGCATCAGTGGGTAGAATGGAGAACAGGAAGAGACCCAAGCCGATGTTACAGACTGCCACGCACGGGAAGCAGAGAAACTTCGGGATGAGCGATAGGACGGCGCAGATGACCACGGCCGCTCCGACAAACATACATATCATTCCAGTAATAATTGACGAGCCAGACACCAGCATCCTCAGGCGTCTGGCACTCTTCCGGGCTCCTGAAATTTTATCTGTGACTATTACGTTGGCCTGGTTGCTTTGCGCGCTTCGACCTACGCTTGGATTTGCGGGGGTAGTGGGGGACACCTTTGGTCCGCCCGTCGATGACGTCATGGACGGCGGTCTGGGGGTTGACGCAGGGGCTCGCATTGCGTCGCAAACCCGAAGGTTCCTCAACGCGCACGATAACCTGTCTCAAAGGCACTTCGGTTGTGCCTCACATCGTGTTTAATCTTATCAGCTCAAGAGTGGAAGGACGGCAGCTTCTTGACGTCGCTGAGCCTTCTGTTTTTGTCCCGCTTGTTCCTTTTCCTCGCGCTCCCGTTGGTGGGCGCCAGCAGTCCCAGCCCTTCGTTCGCGTCTCTGAGGGGCTGAACGATGGTCCCGTAGCTGCCATTCACGCCGCCCCCGTTCGTGCTCTCGACGTCGTCGACATTATCGTTATTGTCGTTGTCGATGGCCGCGTTCAGTCCCGGATTGGACCCGTCCGTGTCCCACGAGCTGTCCTCGTCCTCGTTATAATGGTCCTCCTCCTCGCTCCCGTACATCCTCGGGCCAAACCTCAATACTGCAATGATAAGCGCCACGCAGTACGAGCTGATAAAGTAAAGCTTGCCCCCAGTGCCGACCCCCACCGCCGCGCTCAGCCACACGCTCGCCGCTGTCGTCAGCCCGTGGACCTGGTGGACCTCCTCGTCCCCGTTGCCTACGGAGCCCTTCCATATAAGGCCTGCGCCGAGGAAGCCGACGCCAGAGGGAATCGCTGCGGCGACGCGCGACGCGTCCCAGTTCATGGGACCGCTCATGAACGAGAACATAGACGTGATAGTGAATAGGCAGGAACCAAGACTGACGAGGGACATGGTCCTGATGCCGGCGGGCCTGTCGGAGTCCCGCCGTTCCCACCCGATCGTGCCGCCGAGCAGCACTGACATGAGGAGGCGTCGGGCGAGGTCGCATTCGATTCTGGAGAGGCCAAGTAACACCCAACGGCGCTCCCACTGGCAGTACCGGTACGGATTGTAGTCGGGGTTGGTGTACGTCTTGGTGAGGGAGTTGGTGTCGAGCGCATCCACGCAGTTGCCGTTGTGGTCGACCATGAGGAACTCTGAGAAGAGGACCACGAAGGTGTACATTACTAGGGAGCTGTAGATCACAATGAGGAAGACTTTGACATGAAGCGGCGTGTTCTTGGCGTAAAGCGAGTCGAGAAGGCCTTTCTTTCGCTTTGTGTTGTAGCCGGAGGCTTTCTGTACGAAGGGCATATGAACAGGCCTGAGTTGGCTGCCAAGAGTGAGTAAAGTTATGTGGGATAGGTTGGGGATATAGGAGTTAGCGGTAACAGGAGGTCAAGATACGCTTCATCAAGGAGCCTTGTGGCTAGCTCGATGTACACCACAGTGTCGGATCAGTTGTTACGCTGAAAAAAGCAACATACCCAGCAAAGCGGTTGTTGGCGCTGCTCTACCAGCGCACGTGTGCGGCTGCAAAAACGTCGTCCAGATCCGAACGAGCCAGCATCCAGTTCGGTACCTTAACGCCAGCCTTAATTACCCTCTCACCTTGATTCCCTTCTCCCTCATGGCCTCCTTGACCTCCCCCACAGCCACCTCCTCCCTGTGAAAGATGCCCGCCGCCAGCGCCGCGCTGACCTGGGTCTGTTGGAAGACATCGACGAAGTGTTCCGCCCCGCCCGCCCCGCTGCTCGCAATGACTGGGATGCTGACTGCGTCTACTACCGCGTTGAGCAGCACGTGGTTGAATCCGTTCCCTTGCCCGTCGTTGTCGATGCAGTTGACCATGAGTTCGCCACATCCCAGCTTCTCCACGCCCCGAGCAAGCGCGATGGCATCCAGATCCCGACTCTCCCGCCCTCCTGCCACAGTGCACTGATACCAGCACTTCCTGCCCCCCTCCTCAACAACAGTGTGTCCTTTCTTCGCCGCCTCCTCGATCTCCTCCCCCTCAACCCAAACCCTCTTCGGATCAACGCTGACTACCACCGCCTGAACCCCGTACATCTTCGCAATGCTCTCAATGCTGCTATCCCCGTTCATCACTCCCCCCCTCTCCTTCATCTTCAGCACCGCCTCCACCGCGTCACTCCCGATAGAGACCTTGTCCGCGCCGGCGCGGAAATACTTGTCCGCGACCTCGCAAGCCGTCGCGACAATCGAGCCCGCTGCGTCCTTCATGTCCCGAATTCCCCCGCCGACGGTGAGCGGAACGAAGACAGTTTTGGCGGTGACGGAGACGAGGTCGAGGAGGGGGAGGTCGGTGAGGACGGCGGAGCGGAAGGAGGTGATGTTGAGGAACGCGATCTCGTCGATGCCGGAAGTGTAGTACCGCGCAGCGAGGGCCGCCGGCTTCCCGAGATTCCTCACCGCCCCCCCCTCGCTCTTCTCCCTAACGTCATACTGGTCGCCCTTCGTCACCACGAGATCCCCCTGATCGTTGCTCCGCACGTCAAGCGCGGCGATGACGCGCTTCGAGAGCACAGTGGGGACTATCGCCGGCACTGGGAATTGGAGGGTGTTGACGTCCTCCCCGGTCGCCTTGGACCCACTCGTCACTTTGTCAAGATACCTCTTAATCAAGTCCACTCCCGCCGCTCCGCTTTTCTCGGGATGGAACTGCGTCGCGAACACGTTGCCTGACTCGACGCTGGAGATGTAACGGCTGCCCGCATAATCCGTCGTGGTGCACACAATGTCCCTGTTCTCGGCAGTGACCGCGGCGCGGTAACTGTGCACGAAGTACCGGTGCTCCTTCCCAACCTCCAAATGTCGCGGCGCGAGGACCTGTGAGTTAGGGCGGTGACTAATGACAGTGTTCCAGCCGATGTGAGGCACAGGGTCAGTGGTCGTAGGTCTGAATTTGTCGACCGTGCCAGGAATGATCCCTAGCCCTGGCACTCCAGGGCATTCATCACTGCCGTGGAACAGCGTTTGCATGCCAAGACATATGCCAAAGTAGCTGCCGCCTCCCTCAATGTAGGCCTTCAGGGGCAAGACGAAGGACTTTGCGTGGAGCGCGTTCATGGCGCCGTCGAAGTTGCCGACGCCGGGGAAGACAATTACGGCGTTGGGCGTGGTCATTAGTAAGGTGATGTCCTCTGGAGTTGCAATGTCAATGATGTTGGGGTAACCTGCAGCCGTGATTGCATTGCGGACGCTTAGGATGTTGCCGGCGCCGTAGTCGAGGAGGTGGATGGGAGGGGCGGAGGACATGGGGTGCGTGGAGATGGAGGGCAAGGTTCAGTCGGATGCTGTCGTCAGGGAGTGAACGCAAGTGCGCGCAAGAGCAAGTGCAGCCTTGTCTCTTTCAACGCCATCCAAGACTACCCAACACACACTACTTTTTCAACCTTTTCCTTCAGCCCTTCAGCAAGTGTTTCCCAACCGTAACCTGTTTCCCCCCAACATATCACCTTATCATCAGCCTTGAGAGCCGCAAACGTGGAATATGTCGAAAACACTTTCACTATGTCACCGTTCTGTCGCTTGGGACGGTTGGTTCGGACTTGCTTGAGGCAGTTGGTTCTGCTATACTCATCCTACTCGTGTTGAGGAGCCGGCCTTGGTAACCAGCCTTTGCTGTCCGGACATGAAACAGGATAATCTAGTTATCCCCAATCCCCCTAATCATCTCAACGCAGTTGTGCGCGATCGCCGCCGTCGGCACGTTGGTGTTGCCGCTCGTGTTCTCCGGCATTATACTCGCGTCGCACACTCTCACGCCCGCCATGCCGTGCACCCGAAGCGAGGGGTCGACCACGCTGTCCGAGGGATCGAAGCCCATCCTGCAACTCCCGACTGGATGGTACACAAAGAACCCAAACAGCTTCAAGTACTCTCGCCAGTACGCGTCCGTGTCGACCCCCAACTCCCTCTCTAACCCCGCATGCGTCAAAAGCATCGGCTCGTGGACCTGCATCTCAGGCGTTGCCATCAGCTGCTGCACCAGTCTAATCCCTTTTACAAGCCGCCTCAAGTCGTCCTCGTCCTCAAAGCTCTCCAGCGTAACCACGGGCTCCCCGTCGCTTCCAACAGTCACCGTCCCTCTGCTGTTCGTGTGCAGCAGCGTAGGCGCGATGATCAAGCCCTGCGCGAACAGCGTGCTGTAATCCGCGGCCACACCGAAACTGTCCTGAAACGTCGGCTCAAACTTCAAGAAGTTCTTCATAAAGTCGCCATCCGCCGCAGTGGGCATGCCGTGTATCTGCAGATCCGGCATGTTCCTGTCCTCGTAAGTCCGGTTGGTGCTCGCGAAAAGCCCGAAGTCAACGCCAGACGTCGACAACGGTCCCGATCCGTTCCAGAAATAATCAAACAAGTTCCACGGATTCCCAAACACCGTCATCAACGTAAGTGTGCTCGGCCACCACACACCCTCCTCAGGACCCAGCCTGTACTTCAACCCCACGATCGGATGATCTTGCAAGTGTCTCCCAACATGCTCGTTCCCAATCCCGCTCTTCACCAGCAGCGCCGGCGAGTGGTACGCGCCCGCGCACACGATAACCTCGTGGCGTGCGTGCGCTACGGTGCCTAGGTACTCGACGGCGGTTACACGATCGGCTGTGTGTAACAAAATACTGACGGGGGCGTTGACGTGCACGTGCAGATTACGACGGGGGGAGAGGAGGCGAGGGATTGTGTACGCGCGCGCTGTTGACGATCTAACGCCGTTCTGAACTGCTGCTGTGTAATGGAACGCATTGGGATGCGAGGATACGAAAGCGTTTGTGAGGGGGTGAGAGGTTGCTGGGGTCTTTGGAGTAGGTGAAATGGCATCAAAGACAGAGGATTCGTGTCGCTTCATCGTGTTAGAGGACCATTGGGAGGAAGAGGTTTGAGCAGCCCAGTGATCGTAATCCCCTGAGTGAGCGGGTACGTGGAGCATGAAGTTTAGCTCATTAGAGCCACCAAGAACCTTGCCGCGTGGGATTGGAATGGATCTGTTTTTGAAGCCAGGTGGGGAATCGGTAGAGAGTTTGGTTTTTTGCGGCTCTAGATTTAGATTGTGATCAAGAGAGTTGGAGGCAACATTGAGGGAAGTTAGGCCGGGGATTGAGGGAAGGGAAAAACGGGATGTCTTCGTGAAGGGACCCGCCTCGATGAGAAGTATATCGAGATCGGGATCATCGGAAAGTAGGGAAGCGACGACATTTCCTGCAGTACCGCCTCCTACCACAATATAATCATAAGTCTGTTCAGGTAGATCGGTAGTACAGTCCGTTACGGCACAGTCGATGACGTTGGGAGGTAGGGAGGGGAAGGCGACAGGGTAGAGCAGCGCTAGGGTGAGCGCGAGTATGACAAATACAGCGAGCATGGCCCGTGCAAAATGAGGTTGTAAGTTGATAAAGGATAAAGCTAAATTGTCACAAAAGATTTGCGGGATTTGCTAATTTTATTCACGTTCACAACCAGCTGTAAAATTTATCGATATCTTCAAGCACGCTGCGAACGGGGCTGTGAACGGAACTGTGTCTAACGAGCCCATAGTTCGCAACCCTAACAGGGAGACAGTGCTTCAATTCAACGGTGCGCTTAGCACTTAATCCCGCATGCCTGTCCACCACCACTTCTTCCCTCTCGCCCAGCTGGGGTCAATAAGCGGCTTTCCGACCTTCAGCTCGCACTTAGGGGAGTGTTAGTTATTGAAAGGATCACAGGGAAAGAAGAGGTCGGCAGCGCACTGTCGGCAGCGCACTGTCGGCAGCGCACTGTCGGCAGCGCACTGTCGGCAGCGCACTTGAAAAGCGCGTAGTGTGTGCGTGTGGGCTCACCTTGCACTCCCCGATCCTCGTCCTCTTCAGGGAGAACGGGCTCGGCAACCAACTAATAGTGCCCTCATCCATCCTCAAGCTCGTCGGCTGGTACCTCCCCTTCGCAAGCGGCACGGTGTACAGCACAATCGGTCCGTCAGCCGGGCTCGAGACCTCGATCTCAAGGCAGATGCCTGAGGTGAACGAGTTGTCGTAGTCTGACTCGGACCTGCCGCCGGCGGAACGCTGCTTCACGCCCCAGATGCCCACCTCGCCGGTGGAGAAGGTCGCGACGCGGTCTTCTGAGAGAGATAGCGTGACGTCGCCGTTCGGGTTGGCGTTGTGGCCGCTGGGCATGGGCGCTCGGAAGGAGCGGGAGAGCTTCCAGGTGCGGGTTAAGGGGGGGACGACGTCGAATGTAGGGATGGGGTTGTGGCGTCCCTTAGCGGAGAGGGAGGTGGGGAGGGAGAGAGCGAGGAGGAGAAGGAAGGAGAGGGTGAGGAGGTGGTGGAGCATGGTGGAGATGACGCTGCTGGGGAAGGTGTATTAGTGAGGTCATAGCAAAATAAAGCGCTTTTCATTGCTTAGTTGAGCCAGCGGCAACACGAAACTGCACTGTAATCGTCGCAGTAATCGTCGTGGCTTGTCATGGAGTTGTTGTCGGTGATAGGTTGGCATTGTTAGTTCATTGCTACTGTCGCTCAGTCGTCGGCTACAGGATGACTAAAAATTGGTTGTTCGAGCATCGCCTGGACCAAGGTGAGCCTGCCTTGATTTGCAAAACAGTCTCCAGAACAGGGGAATTTATCTGTTCGCTCGAGTTTCAGGGTTAATGGCATTGCTGATTCCTTGCTACAAGGCGACAGGGCGACAGGGCCGGCGTTCCGGGTGCTCTCGACTCTTGTGCTGACGGACTCGGTCGCTGTGAACATAGGCGCGGCACTTACGCAGTCAGTAGGAAGGAGGCTCGGTCGTGGGATGGTATGCACGCTCTACCTCTTGCGCCTCGCCACTGAGTGAGATCAACATGCACGCACAGACGCACAGAGCTTCGGCGCAATACTGCCATTAATACTGTCATCGCGCAGACTCTAGTTGCCCCCTGTAGCTCCCACAATGCTGTCCTCCAACGCGATCTTCCGTATGTCCTATCCCCCAACAAATATCCACACCAAGGATAGACCAGTCACACCTGTATCTGTGGGATGGCACAACCTCCGCGTCCACGTCCCGCAGTCTCTCCATTTCATTTGCCCCCCCCCCCCCGCGGAAATATAGCACGGTGAGCAGTTTGCGACACCCTTTGCTACCTCTTTGTATCCCCTTTTCTTTGCCCTCCCACCAAGCAATGGCAAGTTATCGGCCTACTTCCCGTCGCTGCCTCGCCCAGCATGTCCGAGTCCGACGTCTTCGACCAGATCAAGAAGTCCCTCGCCACCGACTCCCTCCCGGCCGCCACGGTCAAAACCCTCCGCTCGCACGTCCTCGTCCAGCTCCAGCTCTCCCCGGATGACAAGTCAGCAAAGAAGAGCTACAAGTCCGCCATGAAGAGGATGGAGGAGCAGGCCCTCGTGTCCCTCGACGCCGACGGCAACGTCAAGTACCTAGGCGCCGCGGATGACAGCAAGAAGCGGAAAGGGGAAAAGAAGGAGAAGAAAGAGAAGAAAGAGAAGAAGGCCAAGAAGCAAAAGAATGAGGAACCTGCTGCCAAGGGTGCTGACGTTGCTGACATCGCCACGGAAGACGCAGCTGACGAAATCAAGCTCTCTCTCACGCCCGCTCCTGCCAAATCCCTCACTCTCGCTGCCACCAATCCCTCGTCAACTCCCGCTGACCCTGACAAGAACAAGCCTGTCCCCGGCAACCGCGACGGCGTCACGCGCATGTTCCTCGGCAACCTGCCGTTCAAGGTCGACGAGGCGTCTCTGAAGGCGCACTTCGGCAAGGCTGAGGTGACACATATCAAGTGGATTACGGACAAGGAGACGGGGAGGTTTTATGGGAGCGCGTTTGTGGAAATGAAGACGAGTAAGGACGCGGCGAGCGCGGTGGGGATTGATCAGAGTGAGCTGATGGGGAGGAAGATCAAGATCAATTATGCGCCGGCGAGGGAGGGGGACATTTGGCCGCCGGTGAACCAGTCGACGACGGGTGGCCAGGCCGGCGGCGGCGGAAAGCGCGCCATGAGCGAGAAGCCTGAGAACTGCGTCAAGCTCTTCATCGGGAACTTGTCGTACGACATTGACGACGACGGGATCTTCAAGTTCTTCGAGGCGGTGGACGCGGAGGTCAAGGCAGTGCGGTGGCTGCACCACAAGGAGAACGGCGACTTCAAGGGCGTGGGATACGTGGAGTTCTGGAACACGGAAGCCTGCGACAAGGCAGCCGCGCTCAACGGCAAGGATCTGCTCGGCAGGCCGATCAGGATCGACTGGACAGACTAAACGGATACTTGTTTCCAAAGAAAAGCACGCAGGCGTCTACTACAACTGTAGAAGGTTGAAATCTACAAGAGCTCGGGCCAAATAAACTTGCACAAATCTAGTTGGTGGCTAGCATGAAGTCGGCCATGCTTGGACTCATCACCGAGCTCATGTCTGCCGCCGCGAAACCACCAAGCCGCTGTTATCAACGAGATGTTGCTACATATATGTATGGTGCGGGCGTGGGCGTGAGTTGTTAATCAATTTTGGCGGAAGCTATTCGTTACTTGAAGTCTTTCTTCTTCCCCGACTGTCCCGTCGACCAGTACGCCATGTGCTCTCCTGGATCGACCATGCTTCCCAACCCCGGCCTCTTCATCTGCTTGATGAGGTCCGTGGTGTCTAGTTTGCCCTCCTTGGGAAAGTGGATGAGCTTCCTGCTCTCGTCGTTAATGGTGTAAATCTGCGTGAGCTTGGGGCTCTGGTACGGTAGCGGCTCGTAGTACTCTTCCTGCATGAGCGAAGCGAGTGTTAAGCTAGTGCTAAAGCGAGTGTTAAAGTCTCGTGCCGGTCCTAAGTTTGTTCCTCGCTTGCCTTCCTTGGCCTTACTGCTCGCTGCGCTCGCCTCACCTTCCTCTCCATGATAACAATGCCGCAGTTGCGGCTATTCTCGCTGTTCTCAAAGTCCGTCACCGTGTACTCAAAGAACCTCATCATCAACAAGCGCATCGTCAACCCATGTGTCATCAGCAGCATGTTGGAGTCATGGTGGTCCGGCACCACCTCGCGGTCCTCGAAGTCTCTCTGCAGCGTGTTGATGAACGAGCTCGCCCTGTTATAAACGTCCAGTCCACTCTCCCCCATCGGAAACCTAAAGTAAAACCTCCCATACTTCCCCCTCATAATCTTGGATCTTCTAACCTCGCTAACATCCTGAAAATTCCCAAACTGCTGCTCCGTCAACCTCGGCTCCTCCCTCACCCCCACCACCTGCTCCTCACTCAACCCCTCCAACACATTAGCAAGCGTCTGCCTCGTCCTCAAATACGGGCTCGTATAAAAGTAAATTGGTTCCTCCTTAATCAAGTGCTTCAACCGCCTCCCCAAAGCCTTACTCTGCGCTAACCCCGTCTTCGAGAGAGGAATTAACCAGTCCGGCGTCGTAACGTACGCCCGGTCAGACAAGTTCCCCTTCGACTCGCCATGTCTCGCAATAATAATACGTTTAGGAAAGTGTGAGTGAGTGTGAGTGAACCTTACCCCTAACAGGATGACCCTTGGTCCACGCTGAACGGCGGGGAGCATGGTGGGGCGATTGCCGGGGGGGGGAGGGGGGGGTCACGTGTGCTAACCGGCTTGGTCTGTCGTTACAGGGCTTGTGTGTGAGGGGGGTCGAACGAGGTAAAACGGGGCTGCACGGGGTTAGGGTCAGAGACGATGAAGGCGAAGTGCACGCTACGGTACGGGTGAGCAGTGCGCGATGTGTAGATGTGCACGAGATGTTGGGCCGTGTGCGAGAAAGAGACGTGGTCTACCATTGCGCCAGTAACACTCCGTCATTGGCGCCTTAATAAATGCCAAGCCGCAACAATTTAGTAGTACCTCAAACGAGCAACCGGTGCCGTCCCCGCCGAGCCGCCCCACGTAGCTAGCCCGTCACCTGCATTCATCGGTCGCCAACCTGAGCCATTTGAGTGGCCATTAAACCCAATAATTAGCCAATAATTAGCCTGTGCTGTCAAGCGAGCCCGGCATGCCCTGAGAACGCCTGTCCGCGACGATCGAGCTATTCAGGGGAGCGGCGGGACGATTCCCGCCCGCTCGCGGTACGCCAGGCAGGCTACCGCCTGCACGACGCCGAGCCCCTTGTGCTCCTGGCTCACACTCTCTGTTTAACATGTGCAATGTGCAAGCCCTGATAAATTCATTGTTTATTTTACCCTAGGTGAGAGGGTTCGTCGCAGCCGTGGGGGGTAAGCACTCGTCGGCCGCTAGCCAACGTTTGTCTGACTCCCGCCCACCCCATAGCCCCCCCCCCGCCATGATTCAGCCACCCGTGTGCATTGCGAATCGCCACACCTCCCCCCTTCAAGGTGACACTAAACTCAGGGTAACCCTAACAATCGGTGGCTTCACCAAGTGCCCGCCGCACCCCGAGCTGCCCACCAAACTAATTTGCTAAATATAT
>Ga0307985_10001333_pt1 | contig 13927 bp, 14 predicted proteins | sample EllFjometageno80_FD_203155 | JGI IMG/M metagenome (GOLD analysis project Ga0307985, IMG submission 203155) | Marine microbial communities from Ellis Fjord, Antarctic Ocean - #80 | ecosystem: Environmental > Aquatic > Marine > Unclassified | place: Southern Ocean | collected 2014-10-09 | reverse complement strand
CATTGCGAGTAGCGTTTTTTCCTCTTTCTTCTGCAACTCTACCATCATCAATAGATTTCTGAACAGATCCAACAATCAATTGAATACCCAATTTATTTACTAAATCATCTCTAAACTGAATAGCTTCAGGAAAATTATGCCCCGTATCTACATGGAGAAACTGAAAAGGAATGCTTGAGGGATAAAATGCTTTTTTTGCTAAATGTGCTACTAATATGGAATCTTTACCTCCTGAAAATAATAAAACCGGATTCTGAAATTGAGCCCAAACTTCTCTTAGAATAAAAATTGCTTCAGATTCTAATTCATCCAGGTAATTTAAATAATACTTTTTCATATTATATATTTTTCAATTTGGGTTCAATTATATTTAAAATCATATGTACAGCTTCATTAATCGTTATTTTTGTGGTATCAATTCTTAAATTAGGATTCTCTGGTTCTTCATAAGGAGCATTAATTCCTGTAAAATCTTTTATCAACCCTTTTTTGGCTTTTGCATACAATCCTTTTGTATCTCTTTTAATGCATTCTTCAAGAGGCGTATCTATAAATATTTCAATAAAATTAACATCTTTTATTTTACTTTTCACCATCATTCTATCCTTTTTATAAGGCGAAACAAATGCAGATAAAACAACCAAACCAGCATCAATCATAAGGCTTGAGACTTCTGCAATGCGTCTTATATTTTCAGACCTATCTTCTGGGGAAAATGTTAAATCCCCATTTAATCCCTCTCTAATATTATCTCCATCTAATAAATAAGTATGTATGCTATTGTTGTTTAATTTATTTTCTAAAGCATTGGCAATTGTGGACTTTCCTGATCCAGATAAACCAGTAAACCAAATTAAAAAAGAAGCATGCTTGTTTAACTTGTTATGCTGCTTTTTAGTTACAGAGAATTGATAAGGTATAATATTTTTATTCATATCTATACTTAATTTTAATACTAGTAGTTAAATAACCAAATGGGATTTTTAACCAGAAACGTTCAAGCAAACAATAAAAGATAAATTTACTAATTAACACTAATAAAGCAATAAAAAGGGCAACTTCATTAAAACTGCCCCACCATAATAAATGTAGTACTTGTAACAACTATTATCCAAGGTCCCGTTTTAATTAATTATCTTGTCTTAAAAACATTAATTATAGCTGTTAAAAATTGCCACGAAACCCTTTTAATGATCGTTCTTAAATGTGATTATTAACTAAATTGAAACTAAGAAATTTGGATTTAAAAGGTTTTCTTTGTTATATTTTAAAGGAAGTTTTGTCTTATTGTCTATAACCTTAACGCCAACTGCTTGACAAATTGCTTGCCCAGCAGCAGTATCCCATTCCATAGTTGGAGCAAATCTTGGGTATACATCTGCTGTTCCTTCTGCCACTAAACAGAATTTTAAAGAGCTTCCTTTTGAAACAATTTCAGTTTTTTTATTGTTTTTAATTTTTGATATAAACTCTTTTGTAGCTTCATTTAAATGAGAACGACTGCCTACAATTCTAATAAGTTCATTGTTATTTTCTGAAGGTTTCATTTCGATTGAATTTTTAAAAATAAAATCCAAAGAAACTTTTTCATTCGTTAGGGCTATTTTATAAGATTTCGAAGCATCTTCTAAAGTATAATATAATATTTTTGAAACGGGAACATATATAACTCCCAATAGTGGAGTTCCATTTTTAATCAATGCAATATTAACGGTAAATTCTCCATTGCGTTTTATAAACTCTTTAGTACCGTCTAATGGATCCACTATCCAGCAATATTCCCAATCCTTGCGTTGAGAATAATCTAGTTGCTTATTCTCTTCACTTATAATTGGAATACGCGTATCAATTAGATAGTTATTAATTACATCGTTAGCATTTTTATCAGCTTGAGTAAGCGGAGAACAATCACTTTTAATTTCTACTTCAATTTTATGTGCATAAATTTTCATTATTGCTTGACCAGCCTCAATAGATGCCTGAATTGCAATACTTAATAAATCCTTCATTTTAAGGGTATTTTATAATTCAAATTTACAAAAAATAATGCGCAAAAACCTTTAAGTTTTAATTACAAAACAATTCAATAAATTTTAAAAGAAACTATTTATAACGATATGTAAAATACTATTTCATAAATAAATCCTAAAACCTGTTAAAAGAGTAGTTTTTAATATATTTTTACAAAGCTAAAAACAATTATTATGAAACATATTTTTATTTTATTATTGACAGTATTAACATTAATCTCTTGCAACTCTAATAGTGATACCTATACCATAGAAGGTAATGCCATTGGTTTTGAAGATGGAACTAAAGTTTTTGTAAATATCATCACTAATAACAATCAACCAAAAGTAATAGACACTCTTATTGTTAATTCAGGTGCTTTTAAGGGAGTATATCCAAAAAGTGAACTGCTTTCCATTAATTTACTTCAGGTTGAAAATACAAAAGCAACTGTTTTGTATTTTCCTGAAAACAGCAATCTTAAAGCTACTTTATATAAAGATAGTATTCAATCGTCCTTTATTGTGGGTAGTCAGCAAAATGATTCCTATAGAGAGTTTATGGATCAGTTGAGAAAATTTAATAAAATTAAAAGTGAAAAAAGCGAGCTATTTAAACAAGCCCGTAGAGAACAAGATGGAATCGCAGCAAAGGAACTCCAAAATGGAATTCAAGATATTTCTGTTGCAGAAAACAACTATAAAATTCAATTTGTTTCTAATAATCCAAATTCTTTATTTTCTGTTTTACTATTAACAGAATTAGTAAGCAAAAAAGAAATTTCAAGTGCAGGTGCTACTACTATTATAAATAAGTATAGCCCAAAAATTGCTGCAACTTCTAGTTCTAAATCTCTTAAAACAATGATTCAGGCTATGAAAAAAGCAGATGTAGGTGGTTTGGCACCCGATTTCTCTGCTCCTACTCCAGATGGAGATCAATTGGCCTTGAATGATGTTTTAGGAAAATATACAATTATAGATTTTTGGGCATCTTGGTGCAAACCCTGTAGAAGAGAAAATCCGAATGTCGTGAAGGTTTATAAGGAGTATCACGATAAAGGATTAAATATTATAAGTGTTTCCTTAGACAAAGCTGGACAAAAAGAAAGATGGATAAAAGCAATTGAAACTGATAAAATGAATTGGGAACATGTTTCCAACTTAAAAGGATGGAACGAGCCTATAGCAAAAATGTACAATGTACGTTCCATCCCTGCTACTTTCCTTTTAGATAAAAATGGAGCTATTATTGCAAAAAACTTAAGAGGAGCTGCCTTAGGAGCAAAAATCGCTTCATTATTAGGTAAATAATTAATTAAGTAAAAAACTTACATTAACTTTTGTAATAACTTCTATTTCACCAATAGATATTGTTTGTTGCTCCATTCCTGAAGCATCAGAACTAAGCATCATAGTTTTTTCATTAACTGGACCCGGATAGTTTGCATTATTAAATTCACTTATTGAAACAGCTTTCCCTATACTTTGATTAAGTACCTTCGTATATTCTTCAGCTTTCATTTTAGCATTTTGCATTGCTTTAGTTATTGCTTGTGATTTTAACTCTTTAATTTTTGAAGTAGAAAATGAAACGCCATCAATCCTATTAATGCTCTTTCCATTAATCCATTCATCAATGACTCATAAAGTTCTAAGTTTTTTAGGTGAATAGAAATAGACTGACTGGCTAGATAACTATAAGTTTTGGTTTAGTAATCGTAATTTTTATTCAATCTCACATACTCAGTTTGCACCTGTTTATCAGCAATATTCATGTTTTTTATAAATGCTAAAACATTATTTATTATAAAATTATTCTTTTGTTTTAGTGCTATTGGATTTTGTCCTTTATTCTCAACTTGCACCTTGATGGTAACTTCATCTGGCGCCACTTTAACGATGCCTTCTCCCATAACATCTACTGTTGCTGTATATTATTTTGTGATATTGCTAAATACAATTATTAAAAGAAATAGGTGTTTTTTCATAATTATTAGATTTATATTTTTTTAAATTTAATTAAAATAAATAACAACAATAATGGTACCGCTAATAAAGCAATAATCCATAATTGAGTATTCAATAATGACGGTGCGAATAAAATAGTTAACACATAACCTGCTAAAGCTCCTCCAAAATGAGCATCATGGCCAATATTTCCTAAACTTTTTTTCATTCCATAAATAGAATACAACAAGTATAAAATTCCAAATACCCAGGCAGGAATTGGAATGGGTATAAAAAACAAATACAAACTCATATTTGGGAAAAATAAGATTGCAGAGTATAAGATACCAGACACTGCTCCGCTAGCACCTATAGCGCTATAATTGTATTCATCTTTATGGAAATAAAAAGATAATAAATTACCTACTAACAAACTCGCGAGGTAGATTATAAGAAATTTCACATATCCAATAGAACCTATAACTACATCTGCAAAAAAATATAGGGTCAGCATGTTAAATAACAAATGAGAAAAATCCAAATGCAAAAAACCGGAACTCAACATTCTAAATTGCTCTCCTCTTCTAATTCCTCCTATATTAAATTTATATTTTTCAAAAAAAGAAAAATCTTTAAATCCTTTAAGTGATATAATAACGTTTGCAACTATAATTGCTAATGTTGCCATATTAATATTTTCCATATAATTTCTTTTACAATAAGACAATAAAATTAGTTAGTTTTGCTGTAAATTATACTATGCAACTACTACTTTATATCTTAATTTTTCCATTTTTATGGTTTTTATCTATTCTACCTACTAGAATACTATATGTATTTTCTACATTTATCTATTTTTGGATATATTATGTCTTTGGATATAGAAAAAAAGTGGTCAATGATAATTTAAATCTTTGTTTTCCTGAAAAATCAAAAAAGGAAATAAAAACTATTGAAAAAAAATTCTATCAGCATTTGTGTGACATGCTAGTTGAATCTATCAAATCTATTAGTATTTCTGAAGCTGAAATAAAAAGAAGGTTTAAGGCTACTAATATTGAAGAAATTCATAAAGTTGAAAAATCCAATAAAAGCATTATGGTTATGTGCGCACATTATGGGAGCTGGGAATGGATATTTATTCTTCAAAAATATGTAAACTTAGATGGGTACGCTATTTACAAGCGAATTGAAAATAAGTATTTTGACAGGTTAGTGAAAAAAATAAGAGCCAAATACAATACTTCCCTTATTACCAATAAAGAAACTTTTTCCAAATTAAGACAACATAAAGACGAAGGAAAAAAAGGTTTTTATGGTTTTATTTCAGATCAATCTCCTAAGATTACTAGTACGCATCATTGGAAAGAATTTATGAATATTAAAGTCCCTGTCCATACCGGTGCAGAAAAGCTTTCTAAAGAATTGGATATGGCGGTTATGTTTTTCAAAACCAAAAAAGTAAAAAGAGGTTATTACGAAACTACATTTAAAACTGTAACATTAAATCCTAATGAATATGAGGATTATCAAATTACAGATATGTTTTTCACTTATTTAGAAGAATTAATTAATGAAGCTCCAGAATATTATCTTTGGACGCATAAACGTTGGAAACATAAAGATAAAGTCCCGAAAGAGTTTCAATAATTAAAACTCAAATCAAAAACTTGATATAGGAGCAACTATTCATTTATAGGAACAAGCTACATTTCAATTTGGAACTTTTTATTGGAGACGCCATTTTTTCAAATTATAAATTTGCAATTAATTTAATTTCACCAATAATTTTATCCGCTAAATGATCGGCTTCTTCTTGAGATTTTGCTTCCGTATAAATTCTAATAATAGGTTCAGTATTTGATTTTCTTAAATGAACCCAATTATTGGCAAAATCTACTTTTACTCCATCGATGGTATTGATTTCTTCGGAGGCATATTTTACTTCCATCGCTTTTAATAACTCATCGACATCCAATTCTGGTGTCAGTTGTATTTTTTTCTTACTCATAAAGTAAGAGGTATAGGTTTTACGCAGTGCACTAACTGAAATTCTTAAATCCGCTAAATAACTTAAAAACAAAGCTATTCCCACTAAACTATCTCTTCCGTAATGAAGTTCAGGATAAATTATGCCTCCATTACCTTCACCACCTATCACAGCATTCGTTTCTTTCATTTTAACGACAACATTCACCTCTCCTACTGCACTAGCTGTATAATTTCCATTTCTTTTTTCCGTGATATCACGTAACGCTCTAGAAGATGACATATTAGAAACTGTATTTCCTGGAGTATTTTGCAAAACGTAATCTGCAACAGCAACTAATGTATATTCTTCTCCAAACATGCCTCCATTTTCATCAACAAATGCCAAACGATCCACATCTGGATCTACTACAATACCAAAATCTGCATGTTCATCGACTACCATTTTCATTAAATCTCCTAAATGTTCTTTTAGAGGCTCAGGATTGTGTGGAAATTCACCAGTTGGATCACAATATAATTTTACTGGCTCAACTCCTAAAGCTTCTAATAAAGCTGGAACTGCGATTCCTCCTGTAGAATTTACACCATCAACTACCACTTTAAATTTTTCCTTTTTAATAGCTTCTACATCTACTAATGGAAGGTTTAAAATTTCATCAATATGCAAATCGATATAAGCTTGATTGCTCGTTATTTTTCCTAAGTCATCTACTTCAGAAAAATTAATATTTTCATTCTCAGCAATGTCCAGTATTTTTTGCCCTTCTTTAGCATCTAAAAATTCTCCTTTATGGTTTAATAACTTTAAAGCATTCCATTGTTTTGGATTGTGACTTGCAGTTAATATAATTCCTCCATCTGCATGCTCCAACGTTACAGCTACCTCAACGGTGGGTGTTGTGGATAAATCTAAATCTACCACATGAATACCCAATCCAATTAGTGTATTCATTACTAGTTGTTGCATCATATTTCCAGAAATTCGAGCATCTCTTCCAACAACAACCGTATAGTTATCTTTATCTCTTTGTTGTTTCACCCAACTGCCATATGCTGCTGCATATTTAACTGCATCTATAGGAGTTAGGTTCTCTCCTTGAAACCCTCCAATGGTACCTCTAATGCCTGAAATAGATTTAATTAATGTCATTTATTTTCAAATTTCACCAAAGATACTTTTAAAATAATAAAAACTTCACAAGCATTTTGTAATTTGTGCGGTTGAAGTTGTTATTATAAATAGATTTTAATATAGATTAGCATTAATAATAAGAAACTCTAAATGAATTATCTTGCTCATATTTACCTTTCCAACGAGAATGAAGGGATTACTATTGGGAACTTTATTGCTGATGGGATCAAGGGTAAAAAATACACTGCATTCCCAAAAGAAATTCAAAAAGGAATCCTTTTACATAGAGGAATTGATAGTTTTACAGACTTCCATCCTACCGTTAGGTTAAGCACTAAAAGACTGCACAAAAACTATGGTCATTATAGCGGAGTAATTGTTGATATTTTATACGATCACTTTCTAGCAAAAAACTGGAATAATTATCACGAGCAGCCTTTAGAAGAATACATTGAAAAATTTTATGAATTATTGCGCAATAGTTTTAATATCTTAACTCCAAGAATTAAAAGAATGATGCCATATATGATTTCGGATAATTGGCTTCTTAGTTATGCGACAGTTGAAGGAATTAGCAAGATATTAGTAAAAATGAATAGACGCACCAACAATGCCTCTAAAATGAATTTTGCAGTTATAGACTTAGAAGAATATTATATGGAATTTGAAAATGAATTTACCTCTTTTTTTGAAGAATTAAGAGTTTTTTCTAATCATAAAATAATAGAATTAGAGAATTTATGAAAAAAATAATTATCCTATTACTAGCCCTACTTATCTTTTCTTGCCAACAAGAAAATAAAAAAGTAGTAGTTGAACAAAATTTAACTTTAGCAAACGTTAAAAAGGAAATTGTAAAGGAAAGTATTATTGCAGATAGTGCGATGGTTGTTTCTGCCAAAGAAGAAGCTTCAAAAATTGGGATTCAAATACTTAAAAAAGGTGGAAATGCCTTTGATGCGATGATTGCAACCGAGCTTGCACTAGCAGTATCCTTTCCAGTTGCTGGAAATATTGCTGGTGGCGGATTTATGGTATACCGAACACACTATGGAGAAATTGGAGCACTTGATTATAGAGAAAAAGCTCCAATTCATGCTTCTAGTAATATGTATTTAGATGAATATGGAGATTTTATATCTAAAAAAAGTAAAATCGGTGCTTTAGCAGTAGGGGTTCCAGGTACCATTGCTGGTATTTTTGCTGTTCATGAAAAACTAGGTTCCTTACCTATAGAAGAAATTATAGCACCCGTTATAGCATTGGCTACTAATGGCTATGTCCTTACTGAAAAACAAGCAAAGAGAATTATTTATTTTAAAGAGTCTTTTCTTAAAACAAATAATAGTGAATCATTATACACCAAAGAATACAAAGCTGGAGACACTATAAAAAACATAGCTTTAGCAAATACCTTAAAAAGAATTTCAGAAAATGGCAGGGCTGAATTCTATAAAGGAGAAACCGGAAAAGCTATTGTAGATTTTTTACAATCTAAAAATGGAATTATAACCATGGAGGATTTAAATGCATATGAGGCAGAATGGAGAGCGCCTATTGTTTTTAACTATAAAGAATTAAGAATTATTTCCATGTCTCCACCATCAAGCGGTGGTATTTGTTTGGCTCAAATATTAAAGTTTATTGAACCTTACCCAATAAAGTCTTATGGACATAATAGCACCAAAACAATTCAAATTTTAACAGAAGCTGAACGTAGAGCTTATGCCGATAGAAGTTTTTATTTAGGAGATCCTGATTTTATTGATATACCTATGGATGAATTAATAAGTGATGAATACTTAAAAGGTCGTATGGATAATTTTTCTTTTGATAAAGCTACTTCTTCAGATAGTTTAAGTTATGGTATCATTCCTGGATATGAAAGTGATGAAACAACACATTATTCAATTGTAGATAAATTTGGAAATGCAATTGCTGTAACTACAACATTAAATGGTGCCTATGGTTCTAAGCTTTATTCCAATAAATTAGGGTTTTTCTTTAATAATGAAATGGATGATTTTAGTGCAAAACCAGGTGAACCAAATATGTATGGATTAATTGGAGGAAAAGCGAATGCTATCGCCCCTCAAAAAAGAATGCTGAGTTCTATGACTCCAACCCTTGTAGAGAAAGACGGAGCGTTTTGGATGACATTAGGTACTCCTGGCGGAGCAACTATTATAACTTCAGTACTACAAACCATTTTAAATGTTTATGAATTTGATATGGACATGCAACAAGCGGTAGATGCTCCAAGATTTCATCATCAATGGTTCCCAGATATTGTTAGGTTTGAACCCAATTATTTTCCTAAAGATTCTTTAAATTATTTAATAGAAAAAGGATATCAAGTGATAGAAAACAACTCCACTATTCTTGGAAAAGTTGATGGTATTAGAATATTACCCAATAGAAAACTAGAAGGTGGTGCTGATCGCAGAGGTGATGATACCGCTGTAGGTTACTAAATGTGAAGTATTTTAATTATTCTTAGAACGAATGCGTTTATAAAGTTTAATGGAGATCATTAATAAAGCGCCAAATAAAGCAATTCCAACTAGTCCCCAGATCCAAGAAATAGCACTTTTTAAGACCACTAAAAATACGATTGCAAATAAAAGAAGTGTTGTAAGCTCATTCCAAATTCTTAGTTTAAATGAATTGTACTTTACAATTCCATTTTGTTGCTGCATATATATTTTTTGACATCCAGCATGATAAAAATACAAAGCAAAAACAAAACATAATTTTACCTGCATCCACCCCATAGTTAAGTAAGAAGGTACTTCATATAACATCCAAAAGGCAAAAAAACTGGCTAAAATTAAAGATGGCCATGTAATAATGTACCAAAGCCGTTGACTCATCAATTGATATTGAGCTTGTAAAATTGACTTTGCAGGCTCTTCTTTATCCTCTGCTTCAGAATAATAGATAAATAATCTAACAATATAGAATAGACCAGCAAACCAGGTAACAACAAAAATGATGTGTAAAGCTTTTATGTATGAAATATCCATGATATTCAGTTATAAGTTATCAATCAATCAAGTTAATTTTTTTCAATTATATCGAATTGACCTTTGTGTGTGTTACTCAATTTTTTTCCAATTGTTAATCCAGTTTACCATTACTTCAACCCAATCATCATTATCATTCATGCAAGGTATGTGCTTATAATCTGTTCCACCAGCTTCTATAAAGTCTTCCTTTCCTTCCATTGCAATTTCCTCAAGAGTTTCTAAACAATCAGAAACAAAAGCAGGAGTTATAACAGCTAATTTTTTCTTTCCCATTGATGGAAATTTCTCTAGCTCAAAATCTGTATAAGGTTTTAACCACGGATCTTTTAATAACCTTGATTGAAATGAGTTGCTATAAGTTCCTTCTTTTAGCTTTAAAGATTTAGCAATTCCTTTAGTAGTTTCAAAACATTGATGTCTATAACAGGTATAATGTGCAACAGAATTTCGCTCACAACAGGACTCATCTAGTTTACAGTGACTCTTTGTAGGGTCTGATTTTTTAATATGACGTTCTGGAATTCCGTGATATGAAAATAAAATATGATCGTAATCAAATCCTTTTATATGTTTTACAATGTTATCACTCATTGCTTTTATATAATCTGGTTTGTTGTAAAATGGAGGTAAAGTATCTAATTTTACATGGGGATATTTTTTGTATAAAATTTCTTCAGCTTGTGTTACAACTGTTTCGTAAGAAGACATTGCATAATGTGGATATAAGGGAGCTAAAAAAATTTCTGTAACCCCTTTTTTTATTAAATTTTCTATACCTTGATTCATACTCATAGATCCATATCGCATTGCTAATTCGACCGGTATGTCAGTTTTTTCTATTACTTTTTTAGTAAATCTTTCAGATATTACCACCAAAGGAGATCCTTCCTTCCACCAGATTTTTTTGTAGGCAGATCCAGATTTTTTTGGGCGTATATTTAAAATAATTCCCTTAATTAATAAAAAACGTTTCCAATATGGGATATCAATCACTCGTTCATCCATTAAAAATTCGCCTAAATATCTTTTAACATCTTTTGTTTCAGTACTATCTGGCGATCCTAAATTATTTAATAATATTCCTTTCATATTATGATATTGCAAATTGTTTTGGGGTAATCCCATATTTTCTTTTAAAAGCTGCTATAAAATGGCTAGAAGTACTGTAGCCTAATTTAGAAGCTATTTCATTAACATTTAACTGCTGTTCTTGTAATAATTTTTTAGCGAGTTCCATTTTATAATTTAATAAAAATGTAAAAACTGGTAAACCATAAAATTCTTTAAATCCACTCTTTAGTTTTTTAATATTCAATCCTACCATTTTTGCTAATTCATGTAATCCTGGTGGCTTATTCATTTGTTCAATTACTATTTCTTTAGCATGTTTAATTTTACCAACAGTATCTTCATTAGGCACATAAGGACAAAGTTCATTGTTAGATGCTGTTGAGGTATTAAAATAATGACTAAGCAATTCATATACCTTACCTTTTAAATAAATTGGTCTTAAAGAATCATTAATTCTAACAGATATTAATTGCTTTAATATCATTTGTTCGGAAGGCTCTATCTCTTTTGACTCTATGATAGGCTGTCCAATTTTATAATTTTTAAAATTAAATAGAATATTGCCTCCTTCTGAAAATAGATTATGAAAGAAATCCAAAGAAATTAAAACTACTGTCAATTGAGATTGTGATGGTAAAGTATAAAACACGTTCATTATTTCTTCCTTAAAATAAACCATACTTGAGTCATTTCCTTTTAAGGTAATCGCACAATGCTCCATATTAAAAGCGACAATCGCTTCATGTTCTGTACAAAAAAATAACTGTATATAATCATCAATTAATTCAGTCTGAAACCTTCCAATATGATCTGTTAAATTATTGAAATAAAGAACTTTAAAAGCATCTTTTTCATCAATTAAAACATGAGCACTTTTGTCGATGTTTTTATATTTTTCAATCATGGATTTGAAGTAATACTTTTATTTGTTTAAATAATTATTTCACAAAATTACAATAAAAAATAGAGCTTCAGCAAATTATTTTTTTTGAATAAATATGATGAATATAATATTTGTTAAGCATTGAATTTAATAACTTTTTTAAGGTTATTCACAAAATAGTTGTTATTTAGAAATACTCTAAATAATGTTTTGTAACTTCTTTCGATAGAATTAGTACTTTTAGCGATATATTTCACTGAAAGATAATAGTACTTTTGTCAACACTTATTAAAAAAAAGTATATGAATCTTGATGATTTGCAATTAAAATTTTATAACGTAGGTTTAAATTATAAAAAAGCAGATGTAAACGTTAGAGGTGTATTTAATATCACTAAAGAAGACCAAGTATTATTATTAAAAGAAGCAAAAGAAAATGGAAGCGAAGGACTTTTTGTAGTTTCTACCTGTAATAGAACAGAAATATCAGGATTCGCAAAACATCCTTTCGAACTAATTAGTCTTCTAGTTAAATATTCGAAAGGTAATTTAGAAGATTTCATTAATGTTTCCAATGTTTATAAAAATAAGGCAGCAGTAAATCACCTCTTTAATGTAGGTGTGGGTCTAGATAGCCAGATATTAGGTGATTACGAAATTGTAGGTCAATTAAAAAATTCTTTTATTCAAGCTAAAAAAATAGGAGTGATAAACACCTATATAGAAAGATTAATGAACTTGGTACTTCAAGCTAGTAAAGATGTAAAAAACAACACCAAGCTAAGCTCCGGTACTACATCTGTTTCTTATGTAGCTATTCAATATATCATTGATAACATTCCAAATTATAACGAAAAAAAGATTCTTAATTTTGGACTAGGTGATATTGGTAAAAATACTTGTAAAAATATTTTAAAGTATACCAATAATAAAAATGTAACTCTTATCAACAGAACTGAAGATAAAGCATTAGAATTTAATAAAGCACATCCAGAAATAGTGGTTAAAAACATTTCAGAATTAAGTCAAGAGATTAATAATACTGATATTTTAATCGTTTCAACTGGTGCTAATTTTCCAACAATTAATAAAGAGTATATTAAAGAAGGTAAAGAATTATTGATATTGGATTTATCAATGCCTAAGAATGTAGATATTTCACTGAAAAATATCGAAGGTATTACGCTCATTAATGTTGATGAGTTATCAAAAATTACCGATAAAACTATAGAAACAAGAAAACAAGAAATCCCAATAGCAGAAGCAATAATCGAACAATACAAAAACGAATTTAACGATTGGATTTCTTATAGAAAATTTGTGCCTGCAGTAAATGCGCTTAAAGAGTCTTTGCAAACTATTCAAAGTCATGAGATAGATTTTCACAGAAAAAAAATCAATAATTTTAATGAAGAACACGCCGAAATAATTACCTCTCATATGATTCAAAAAATAACCACACAATTTGTGAAGCATCTAAAAGACGAAGAAACTTCAGTAGATCAAAGCATTGAGGTAATTAGTAAAATATTTAATTTGAAAGAGCTAAGCTTAAACGAAAATGATTAAAATAGGAACTAGGTCTAGCGAATTAGCACTTTGGCAAGCAAATACTGTAGCGAGACAACTAGAAAACTTAGGACACACCACTAAAATCATTAAAATTGATTCTATTGGAGACCAAGTTCTTGATAAACCATTATATGAATTAGGCGTTACGGGTGTATTTACTAAAAGCTTAGACTTTGCATTAATCAATGGAGATATAGATATTGCTGTTCATTCTCTTAAAGATGTACCCACAAAACTACCTGAAGGAGTTATACAAGCAGCTGTTTTAAAAAGAGGGAATTACAACGATG
>Ga0307985_10001332_pt1 | contig 13928 bp, 6 predicted proteins | sample EllFjometageno80_FD_203155 | JGI IMG/M metagenome (GOLD analysis project Ga0307985, IMG submission 203155) | Marine microbial communities from Ellis Fjord, Antarctic Ocean - #80 | ecosystem: Environmental > Aquatic > Marine > Unclassified | place: Southern Ocean | collected 2014-10-09 | reverse complement strand
ACGATGCTGTAGCACTTGAGGCCGCATGTGTTGAGCGCAGCTGTGCCCTACCAGAGTAACCAGCAAGGTTTTTGGCTGATCCTGCCTCCGTAATTGTCAAGTCAATGGCAAAGTCGGATCCTTGGTCGATCACTAGGTCGTATGTGGCTGCGGTCATGTCGTTTTCTCCATTGTGAAATTATATCCCAAAGGACATACTTAGTCAAGTTTTATTTTTGTGTTGGTGTTACTAGAGCTTGCCGATAATTACCCTATTTACTCCTGCATCTTTAATTATTATCTGATTCGTACCTGCGTTCAACTCTATACGATTAGACGCGTTAGAAGGGCTGACACTACTTGATTGAAGAACCATAGTCCCTGCTGTAATTGTGGTTGAAAATCCTGAAGATACTTGGCCAGCAGGGTTAACGTCTGATAAGTTAGAAGATACATCACTTAAAGTAATCGCACTATTTGTTATTGTTGCTTTAGCTACGCTTCCAAGATCCATTGTGCCATCAGTGAAGGTTAAAACACCTGAGAAGCCTGCGTTGCCTTGTTGGTTAACAAAAAACTTAGGAGTATGAATACTCCCCCCTGAGTTTATGCTTATGTGGCCTGCTCCTGAGGTAAAACCGGCATTGGCTGCATTTACAACATTACCTGAGAATAAGGAAGTAGCAGTTAAATTCCAGCCGCCTACAGTACTAGGATTAATTGCTACCCAAGTGCTGGCGCCTCGTCTGTAGTATTTGTTGTTTACATCAGTGGCGTTTTGATCAACCCACAGATCACCTACAATCATGCCAGACGTAGGAGCATCATTTTGGTAGAAAGTCTTGTTCTTCCCGCCTGCTAGGTTAAATGCTTCGTTTGCTTTAGTATCATCTGTGAACCCCGCACCATTAGTTAAAGCATTTGTATTTATACCGCTTAGTACAATTCTATTAGCAAGAATAGTACCTGTACTAATGTTTCCACCATGTATGGTAGTGGTGCCATTAGCACTTAGAGCATTGAAAGTTACTAGCCCTGTAAAAGCAAGACCAATATAAGCGACACTAATTAATAGTTGCCCATTAGCAGTGCTGTAGCTGGCTCCTGCTGCAGTGCCTGTGGATACGCCTGCCGCATTCTTTCCCTCCTGAACATTAACGGTAGCGTACCAATAATTACTGCTACTAGTGCCTGCCGTTGCGGAAGGGGCCGTAGTACTCCACCCACTACTAAGATTTGTAAAAGGCGCTGCTGCTCCGAAAGTGTATAAGGTGGCACTAGGGTTTCCTGGTGTGCTTGCCGAGGGCGACGTATGGTATATAATGAAGCTACTACTTCGAATACCCGAGTCTCCCGCTGCGCCGTCGCCTCCTACAACACCAAAAGAGTTCTGAAGTATAGAAGGACCCCAATCAGCTTTTGCAATATTTATACTATTATTTGTAGTAGATACACGCTTATACACACGGTACAGAAATTTATTGGAAGCTGATACACTTTGTTGTGCAGTAAACCACCCTGTAGCAGCTCCTGTTGTATCTATAATCTGACCGTTTGTTATTGCTGCAGACCCCGAAGCAACTACCCCAGTAATAGTACCATAAGTAGATCCTTCTAATAAACTTACTACAAGAGTAGGAAAGTTGCTATTAGGTAGGGAAGCGGCAGCATTGCTTAGCTTAAACAAAAACATATCCGCAACCTTAGTAAAAGGAGTTGCTTCTGCAGTACCTGATATACCATTGCTCACATTAGTAGGAAAGTAAGCAGACGCTATCTGAGTTACTGGTTTCGGTATTTGCTTTATGTGTCTAATCCAATAATAGAAAGTAGTGTCCGCGTCGATAGAGGGCAAAATGTGTTCCCATACCCTCTCGTCACTTGAAAGAGTATTGAGCCTAACAGCCCCTGCAGAGAATACAGTATTAGCCGTTGCATTTGTAAAGGTTGCATGGTTGTTATACCAGATTTCAGTACGCCATGTAGCACCCCCCACACCCCTACCGAAGTTAATACTATTCTCCCACTCCAAAGCTATTAAGTTCTTAGATCCTGTGGCTGTTAAAGCTCTAGGGGCCCTAGGTGGGGCCTCCTCATCACCAGGAGGAGACGAGGGTTCAGCACCTTGAAAGGTCTTCTCTTTTGCAGTTACAAGATAAGTATCATCACTATGTTCTTCTGCTGTAATCTGTACAGAGCAATCGGGACGATAGCTAAGATTAGATATTCTAAACTCTTTACCTTCCCAGCCAAACCGCTCGTAGTATAGTTTAATTATATTACCTGCAAGTAAAAGTACCCCTTTCGGACCTATTACAAAGTTTATCTTTCTACTGAAACGCGACTGGTCTAAGTACTGTTCCGCATTGATTCTAGCATTGTAATAGTTAGTAATTAGAGGAGTTTTTACGTCTTTCTTTTTAGGTATGTTTCTGTCTTCCTTTAAGTAATCAGACTTAAAGAAGTTTACACTTAAGTTATCGTACCGTATGTTAGGGTCTGCTATAGTTACGGACACGCTGTTTGCTGACCCTTTCAGTCCTGCGTCATCTACATTAATTGCCCCTATTATATCATCTTGCGTTATTATTCTAGGGTCTGTATAGTTTTGAGTATTAGAAGGACCAACGCTGCCTTCAAAGCTGCTGCTTGTTGTTACGGATAACGAGGGCGAAGCAGAAATAGTAGGCGAGGTACTTTCTACGTCCAACTCATACTTCCCAAGAGAATACCTAAGTATACCATTAAAGTGTTTAAGCATAGAGTTTACATTATCAAATAATGGGCTATCAGTTCTTATTAACGCGTTAGTCTGATGACGAGTAACTTCTCGCTGATTATGCTCTTGCCACCCCAGATACCTCCAGTATTTGACATCATCAGAGTCATACATAGAGTAACCACTCTTAGAGTAGCTTCCGCCATTATATGCTTTAACTATGGGGTTCTCTTCCTCGCCTGAGTTACTTGTAGTTTCTCCTGCCGAGCTTACACCATAAATTGCTGCTTCAGTACTTGCATTAGTAGAACGTTGTATTTTAAGCTCGGGCATGTTACTTGCAAAAGGTTTACTGATAGTTCCTGCAACATCCACTTTATATACTTTGTTTCTCCAAAGAGATTCAGCCAACTCATTATTAGAAGCGTCTACTCTTACTTGATGATAGAGTATATTCCCTATATCGTAAGACTTCCAATCAAACCATTTATGAGCTAGTTTTCCTATACAGTCAGTAAAGGTTACTTGCTTGTACCCTGTTCCTGCGTTTATAACGGAAAGAATTGTACCTTCCCATTGTAAATAGTCTACGCTGGATACTGTGCTTACTAGTCTCCATTTATCTCCTAAAGTATAAGTACCAGCAGTAGGTAGTATAACGGAGACATCAGCTCTCGTGTCACATATACGAGCAGACTGCTTAAAAGTCTCTAAGCTGATATCCTTTTCATCTGAGCCATCGACAGTTCTTAAAGCCAGCCCGCGCCCATACCTGCCGTTTGTTAAGTAGTCTAAAAGTTGTATTGCGGGATTAATAGATACTTTCTTATCTCCTAAAGCCGCAATTTCATATAAGTCACCTTGCTGGGGTACAAAATCAAAAGGCTCAGGGTGCTCCGTTGTCTCGTCAGCGCCTCCTGGAGTATTAGCTATAATACTGGCCCCAAAGCCTATATTACAAGGCTTGTCTACAGTTATAGTATTATTATTTCTTCCCGTTATTTTAGTACCTTGAGGAATGCTAGCAGTTTCTGAGTTTGCCGCTCTAATTATTTGATCCACACTAAGCTCATTTCCGGTACTGGAAGCGTCCGTAAAATTAATAGTGGTCAATCCTGCCCCTCTTGACGCAGAGATAAAAGTTCCAGGAACTTGTGACGCAGTAGTTGCTACATCAATAAGAGAGCCAACTAAAGCGTGTCTTGTAGCTCCATTATACTTTATTATTTCTCTTGATTGCCTTTTTTGAGTACCTGTAGTACTGTCTGTGTTTATAACAGTTACTATTTGACCTTTATAATAGTCGTTTACTGAGCTAGCAGATGCTGCTAGTTTTATTACATTGAGAAGCGATACTATCTTTATCTTGTCTTTATCGACTTGTGTATCTGCAACGTTTGGCTCTATTCGCTCTCCTCCTACTACAGTAGAATCAGACTGTCTCTGTAAGAAGGTAGCAATGCCATCTAAAATAGATTGTCCATCCAGTACGAAGCCTATTGTACTAGAGGATCCAAAAGCTGTCAAAGCTGCCTGTATATCAGCAAGTAGCTCCTTTATATCTACTCCTGTTCCTCCAGATACAGTAGTATTAGCTGCGGTTGCCTTTGTATCGTTAGGTATAGTTGAAACTTCTTGAGTCAGAGCTGCAGGAACAGTACCAGAGTGCCCTTTATAGTCCCAAGTTATCATTGGGTATTTACTGTCTGATGAAGTGGCTACCCCGTTCTGAACCATAAAGAAAGCAGTAGTTCCCGTAGTAGTTACAGGATCTTTACTAAATCTAAACTTATGTACAGTCTCATTACGAGCACTTATATAGGTGCTAGCATCTACAATCTGTACATCTTGAGTAAGAGCACTATTATCTGATAGCTTATAAAAGTCGACAGTGTCTCCTATTTTGAATAAGGCTCTCTTATCTGTAATAGTACCCGAACTAAAACTAGGATTTGGGTGCGCTACATACGAATAATCATAGTTATACTGCTCTATCTCCTTTCCACGTACAACAAAGTCCAAAGTGGGTATGGTAACATCGCCTTCTGCAATATCAAACTCAGCCACAATATACGCAGTATCTAAAAGTCTGTGGTTAGAAGTCCAATATGTTTTAGGGTCTTCTGTGCTGGCTTGTAGCTTAAAGCCATTAGCAGTAGTAGCAGCACCATTTTGTGCAATAGTTGTTAACTGGTCGTCAGCTCTCTGGTGGCTTCTACCTGAGTGAAAGATTATTTTTGATTTTATAGGGTGCTCAAGAGTGGTCTGTTTCTCATGCGTTATACCCGTAGCACCATTAACATTAAGAGCAGAGCCTGCAAGATTAGGAGCATAATACAGATAATCGAAGAAGTTACCGTGAGAATACATACCTCCTCCGAAAAAGTCGAAAGAGTTAAGGGCTCTACCCATTCCTCTAGAGGCAGCTGCCGAAATAGAAGCGGAGGAGCTTAAGGTATCTCCTCTATCCATACGCCCTTCACATACTACCTCAATAGTCCCCTCACCGTTTGGAACATCTCTTACATCAGAATCGTTCTTATCTACACAAATACGTGATTGGTCATCTACATAAATATCGTACAGCCCACTTACTTCACCCTCACAAATTGCGTAAGCTACATATATTTTAGCAGGGTCACTGTGTAGCGAGTCTGCAAAAATAGGTATACTATCTGTTCTTTGCACTCCGTAAATAAGAGGCAGACGTTTAGCCTCTAAGTTTATACGCAGGTCTACTTCCCTATCGACTTCTACTTGATACTCTACTTGCTTGTACTTTTTAAAAATAAAACCTGATTTTTTCAGTTTATATCGAGTTTCCATAACTTGATATACTGCCATTATGTTTACAGCTTGCTCAGCATGCTTAAACCCAAAATCGTGAGCGTAATCATCTCTAAACAGTGCTCCGAGGTCAGGTTGGCCATTTGTCCCCAAAGCTCTATGCTCAGAGTCTGCTGTCATTCTACCATTTACTCTTATAAAGTCACCCCAGTGACTAGTAAGAGTCCACGTAACTGTAGAGTTCTTTGTTGGGTCATCTACTAGTTTTGCTTTAGATATTATACCTTTAAAAAGTAGATAAGGAACACCTATTATAGTTCCTGTGTCTGGACTTATGTGAGCCTTAAAAACACTTACTTCTCTGTTGATATAGCCATTATAGGTAGTAAGAGCTGGGTCATTTAAAATAGCAGTAACTTGATCAGTAACTAAACTAATAGTGTAGTCTGCTGCATTAGTTTCATTACCAAAAGTAAAAGGAATCTTACCAGAAGGATGGATACATATAGCAGAAAAGTTATCATTTTCAAACCTTGAGATAACCGCAGTTCTTCCTGAGTTTCCTGAGCCACTTGCTATCTCTATCTTATCGCCTTCAGAGAACCCAAGATCGGTCCAACTACCATTACCTGTATCAATTATTCGTATCTTGCATCCAGCAGTATTAGAATCTGACACGGTTATTCTATTAGTCGCAGACCCTACAAATGCAGTGCTGAGTCCTACAGAGGATATCTGTAGGGTAACATTACTTACTTTAGCTTCTGTGGTCTCTGTTATATTACTTACCTTACTTACCCTAGCTGCAGAATATACTTGCGTCCCATTAGAGCTTCCCGCTATTGTCTTACTTAGATCATTAAACTTTATATCAAAAGAAGCATCTGTTACATATGAGTAGTCACTTGCCTGCTCCTGTATTTGCCCACCAGCAGTGGTAGCTACATTCTCAAACTTTACTAAGTGTGCATATAGAAACGAGTCCCCCTCTAGAAGAGAAGACGTTAAATCACTGCCTAAATTTTTTGTAAAACTCATAAGTATTCTTCTAATTTTAAACTAAAGCTGTACAGATTGTCTGTACTTAAAGAGTAGGAACGGATTGCGGTAGGCATAATAACTTTAAACAAAGGAGTAATGAAAGTAAAAACTGCGTTTTGACTAACTTCTTTAGCTAACGGAGGGCTTATTCCAAGGCGTATCTGATGGGCAGGGACACTCCCAGCCTGCTGCACGTTAAGAGTCTCAACAGTAGTTATCATATAGGTTTTCTTGTGGTTAGTATTAGAGCCGTCTGCTATAGTAAACATTTCCCCTGGTAGTGGTATGTTAGTAGGGGTCTGGGCATGATTATTCACCCAGTTAGCACTATATATGCTGATACTAGTGGAGCCTGCGGGTACCGCATCTGCTGCTGGTTGCGTAAATACATAAGGGTTTCCAGAATTAACGCCGCTATCTGTATTAGTTAAGTTAGCAATCCAGTCTGCGTTTGCAGGAGTATTATACTGGGGAAGTGCTACAAAGAAAGGAGTTAGTGCACCCTGCTTCATCTGTAGAAAAGCTTGTATAGGTCGAAACTCTTCCTGTGTCATAGGGTTATAGCCTATTTCTATATTCCACTTCTGCCCTGCTACCGCTTTCGATAAAATTCTCTGCGAATTAGTTCTTGACATCATAACTTTTTGGTCTGATACTACTTTAACTGATTTAAAGCCCGGACCAAAGTCACCATTATTGTTATGAGTAGTCGCGCCCGTAAAATGACGCTTAAACCCCGGGTCGGGAAGTCTATCTGAAAGTGCCATTTATGCCCTCCTTGCTACTGGAGTAGTATAAGTACTCTCATCTAAATCTTCCATAAAATCCTCTCCGTACGAGTTTGCCGCGTTTCTGAGCATCCCTATTATATTTCCTTGTTGTTGTATGAGTACATCCTCCACGCCAGAAGCATCTATTGCATTGATACTAAAGGTTACATTTGTGCCTCCGCCTGCTGCTGCAGTGTCATCTGCTGGAACTATAGTACCTGGACGATCTGGCATGAATAACTCTGGGCCTTGCTCGCCTACTACATATCCTGTGTTTCCACCAGCCGCTCTGTGCTTCTTACCATAGAAAGCTGACTTAAAGTTTTCAGCTCCTCCTGTTCCTGCTTCACCACGGAAGTAGGCAAGCTCTCCGCGAGCTGAGTTAGATTTACCTAAATCACTACTAGTTCCTCTCTTACCTACTGCTACACTTGAAGGAACTGATGCGCCACCACCTCCACCTCCCCCACCTTGATAAGAAGTACCAGCAATAATTGCCAGTTGTGCAGCACCCATTGCTCCAACCATAACTGCCATAGCTAATTTCATTCCTGCAAGAGGGACGGACGGGTCTGCCATTACCTGCATCATAGCAGCAGCAGTACTCATAACGGCGCTTGCCATCATCATTTTCTTGTTAGTTTCAAAGGCTTTTCGTTTCTCAGCTTCTTTTTTAGCTTCTAAAGCTTTAATCTTAGCTAAACTTTGCTTTGACTTTCCGTCTCTTTTCTGCTCTGCAGCTATTTCGTTGTCTATTGCAGCTATTCTAGCATTAGAAGCTGCGGCTTGTATATTAGCAATATTACCTATGGTACTTGCTACCATAGAGGCTATTGCAGCACCTTTTTCCATTTTAGAAGTAGTAGTGTCGAATTGCTCGAATGTTTCTAGTGTTGTAACAAAGGTATTTGCCATGGCCATGCCTCCTGCAGATACGGCGGCTACCAACTCGCCTTCAGGGCCGAGCTTTCTAAGAGCGTCTTCCATAGGCTTCATCACAGCCCCTACCATCTTTACCTTATCCGAAAGAGCTGTTTCGCCGTCCTCATTTTTTAAACCGTCCACACCACCTGCTGTGGATTGATTTTTCAGTACCTCGAAAGGAGTAGCGCCGGTCGCACCCAGTACCTCCCCTCTTACATCCGCCTTAGGTTTTTTAAGGTTTATATTAGATAGAGTTGTAGTGAGGTTCTCTTCTACCTGATCTGCTAAATCATTCTGAGTCGTACCAAGAAGAGTAATGTAGTCATCTACACTGGCTCTTGCTGCACTCCCCACAACGGTTTTTTCTTTTAGCAGCCCTGCTTGAGCTTTAAGGAGGGCAAACTCCATCTCAATCCTAGCCATTGCTATATTGGATTCTGCAATCGCGGCATCCTCTCTCATTTCTAGTATGCCTTGTTGTACTACCAGCTCATCGGCAGCATTTAAGTCTCTTGAATAACCTCTCGTCACGTCTGCTGCGTTTTTGTCCGCTAACTGCATTCTCAAACGAGATTCTTCGTTCTTAAGTTTATCCTTCGACATCGAAAGGCGTTTTTCATCCATATTAATTAGTAATTTTTGCATGCCTTGTTCAGCTTGGACATTTTCAAGCACTCTCTGGCCATCAGTTTTCACCATAGCTAGTATACCTGCCTGATCTGATTTAATCTGAAGAATCTCGGTTTCTTTTTCTTTTAGTTGCCCAAGTGTGTCATATGCATCGATTTGATCCTGTAGTGCATTGTACTGCGTCATTAGAATCTTATCTTCTATAACATGGGCTGCTCTACTGGAGGCGAGGTCAAACTTCCTTACGTGTGCTAGTGCTTTTAACTCTGCCTTAAAGGCTTTTACCTTCCCAGGCATCTCTTGCATGCCCTTTATGTTCTTCTTTATATCATCGTTTAGTCGTTTTATTGTGTCAGATGCGATTTCGCCCTCTTCCGCAAAGTCTTCAAGCCTCTTAGCTATATCTGACGTTGGATCGTTTACCTGGTCTACGAGATCCTGCTGTGCCTTAGTTAATTTACCAATGCCAGTCTCCGCGTCTTCCGAGCCCTTTACATATTGAGTTAAGTTTTTGTGTGCCTCCGTCAGTGCATCCGATATTTTGTCAAAAGGAGTAGAGACCTTACTACCTAGGACAGCAACACCCTCTTGAACGTCAGTAATAGCTCCTCCGAGTCCCTCTAGCAAGCCTAAGGTGGTTTCAGCATTAGTAGGGCCTATGAATAAAGGCATAAGGTCTTTTGCTGTTATCTTGCCTTGCTTCCCTAATTCGGTGATACCCGAGATCTGCCCTCTTATTCTTGCCTCTTGCTCCTCAAACCCTTTCTTACCTTCGACGCCTTTTAGTGCGATGTTAAGGCCATCTATAAGCGGGCCTGTATCTATGTCATTAACAGTTTCACCTAAGTCCATGACCGCAAGATTAGCAGCCATCACCGTTTTCTCAAGTTCCTCCAGCGCTGTCTTCCCTATCCTTTTATGATCACCGCTTTTGTAAGTTTTATCTAGAGCGGCCTGTGCCTCCCTCTGCTCCCTTAAAGCGGCCCCATAGGCGGTTTGATTAGCGACTATTTGCTTTGACATCATCTCGCCCATTCTATCACGAACTTGTTGTGCTGCTCCTGAGGTTGCTTTCAAAGTTGCAGTAAATTTCTGCCAACTTTCATTATCGGGCGCTCTAAGTTCTATTCGCGCTAAACTGATCTGCAATTCATCTGCAACTCCTGTCAAATGCAACAAACTCTCTGCAATCTCAGTGGTGTCGTCTACAGGGTCGTCGCTTCCAAAGAAATAGTTCCATGCAGCCATTGCAAGGGCAATAGCTATGCCAATAGCTGCTATATAAGGGAGCCAGACAAGAATCGCAGTACCTAGAGCTATTACACCTATTTTTGCAGTGTGAAGTGCGGCGCTCAGGGTTATAAACGAGCTTGCTGCTACCCCGTTTGAGACAGCCATTGCTTGGGCCGCTATTATATGCCCTACATATACTGCTCTCAGGCTTTGGAAAGATGCTATTAGATTACCATTTGCAGCCAGCTGCAAAGTCGTAGCTACCGCTTCTGCGTGCTCGGCAGCAGCTTGTGCTGCTTGTACTGTCAGTAACGTTTCCTGGGCGGCAGTAACTCCTTCTATTACCGATATTTTTGTAACGTATTTTGCAGTGTTTATATCCTGAAAAGAAGAGTTGTTATCTAAATCTGAGTTGTGCTTACGTAGTGAAGCGCCTAAAGAATTTTGGGCTGCTGTCATCTCCTCAGTAGTGGCTGTTCCGTCTTTGATTTTTTCAACAAGGTCTTTGTATATTTTCGGCAGCTGTCCAGTTGTTTTGACGCCATTCATGGAAGCTTTTGCTGACTGCTGTAACCCAGAAGCAAACTCCGCCATATCTTCTGCGCCCTTACTTAAGCTAGGAAGAAGAGCGCCTCTAATCGTACTTGCAAATAATGCAACCCCCGCAACCATACCCGTCCTGCTACCTGCAAGGAATTTAGCCATAGGCTCTAAACCGAGATTTATAAATTGAGCAGCATCTTTTAATAAGTCCTGTAAAGCTGCTCCTAACTGATCATAGGCATTAGGATCAACAGTCTCTGCTATACCTGAAAAGGCAGCCTGCCCCTCTTTAATAACAGCGTTGGCAAAAGCTTGCCGCTTTTGGTATTGAGTTAGACTGTCTGCTGTGACCCCTAGCTGGGTTGCGTAATCTCTAGAAGCATCGTCTAGCCGAACCATAATACCTAATTCGTCTAAAAGTTCCGGTTCGAGCTTTGCGGAGCCTTTGACAAGACGATTAAGAGCGTCTGTCATATCCCGGCCTAAAGCAAGGGAAGCCCCTCTTGCAACTTCACCTAACTTCAGTATCTGATCGCTAGAAAAACCGGAGGACGTTGCTATTGCAACTGCTGACATTGCTTCTGCCGTAGATACTGCATCCCCTGTAATTTCTTTCAGCCTCTCACTAATGTAAGGAAGATTCCGACCCGCTACTTTACCTGTGTATTCCAGGCCCTCTGCTAGCTGATTTGCTGCAGCTGCTCTTTGTAGTATACCGAAAGCGGCTGTCAAGGCGAATACATTAGCAGCTAAAGTGGCGTAGGCGCCTACAAGACCGCCTCCGCCAACCATAGTTTGCTGCATTTTTGAGAAAGACTTTGCGGAAGAGAGACCTGCTTGAGCTACACCTTTCTCACCCTTCCTATATCTATTGCGAGATTGGGTGGTTCGTTCAGTGGCTTCTGTAAGTTTTCCAGTACTTTTTGCGGCTTTTTCTGCCTCTTTAGCAACAACTTTTAAGTTGCCGTCCTTCTGGACTTTCACACTGAAGATTATTTCATTGGATGCCACTATTTCTTTCTCTTTATCTTATCGTACTCCCTTTTTAACCTTTCGGAAGACTCTTTGATAGCTCTGGCGTCTAGCCACTGCAAAACTTCGTAAAAAAATTCATTTTTCTTACTTACCCCCCATAGTTCCATATAAGTAACTAAGTTAGTATAATCTTTACCAATATACCCGATCTCTGGGAAAACCCGATCTCCTAAGTAATTAAAAATCTCTAGGGCAGCCATTGCTGTCGGAGGCATATCGTCTAATGAAGGGGGGATGTCCTCTTCTATTATCTCTAGCCCCATCTGCTCTTGCATTTCGAAGTAACGCTCGGGCGTCATCTTAACATCAAGATTTTTGTAAAGTGTCTCCAGTCTTTTTAGGCATTTGTTCCTTTGGCTTACTACGAAAGTTATCCAGATCAAAGACTACCTCATTGAGCCATGTATCGAATTCAGTTGAGGAGCTTACAAGTATCTCTGCATTTTCTTCAGAATACTCTACTTCGGTGCCTAAATCTGCGCCATCTGTATCTACCAGGATCAAAGTTTCTAAGTGCGCCAAAGTAAGACCTTTCCAGTTCTTAATAGAGCTACGTGCGAAGTGAGTTACAAACTTTTCCTCGTCTAGTACTTCTTCCGCTGCTCGGCTCTTTCTATTGAACTTTGTAGTAGTACACTTCTTTCGCATACCTGTCAGTTCTTTTCTTGATAGGTTAATTATTTCTACTGAAAAGCCTTCTAGTCCCGAGAAGTCAATCCACATAGCTTTACTATCTACTACTAATTGTTTTAAATCCATTATATGTCCTTGTTTACGTTGTATAAGTTATTACGCTCGAAAGCGCGGTTGGTCGTTCTGTCATCCTCCAACTATATTCTTCTAAGTATACGTTAGAGTCTTGAAATCTGTTCGTAAAAGAACAGTTAAGATCAAAAGTTAGCCCTTTAAAAGCTCCTGTAGTTCCTGCCTTTAGTACTAAAGCTGCATTAGTACCCCAACTAAGTAAGTCAGGACTATCTTTTATATATCTAGTAATGGCTCCTGCGACTACTCGAGTCCCCACTGTAAAATTTGAAGGAAACATAGAAGTAGCTGCGTTTGTAGCACTTACTGCACCTTGTAGAGTAACGTAATCATTCCAATTAATATCATTCTGTACCTCTACACTTGTAGCGACAACCTGGCCAGATACATCGGTACCCCCCAAAGTTAACGTAGTGATTTTTGGTATGATATAAGTGCTAGTGCTAGCGTAGACAGGTACAGTACCTGGTACTACCTCCACTACAGTACCTGTTCCTGCAAGATTTAAAGTGGCTTTAAAAATGTGGCCTACTTCATTAACTCTTGCACCAGCTAACCTAAAGTCAGTTAGCGTATTAGGCGTGCTAATAAGGTTCGTAATATAAACATGCTTACCTGCTATTGCACCTGCAGCTATGCTGCTACCCGTAGGGGTATGTTTTGACAGCTTAGACGCTTCACCAGAAACACTTAATCTCAAGGGTCTTGATTTATTAATCTCGAACGTCCCATCTTGAATAACGCATTTTTCTAGTTTAAAAACATCTTGCTGAGATGATATGTATAAATCAAAAGGTTTACAATCCAGTAACCGATCGAATACAACTTTATGTCGTAGTTCTTCCAGAAGGGGCGTATTAAAACTGAACCCTGCTGGGTTTGCTCTATTTATACTAGAGCCTTCAAAACCTGATTGATTATGCAGAGTTTTTACTGCATAACTACTTTCTTGGAACGATTGGCTAAATTCTATTTCACTAATATCTAGTCTATACTTTGTGCCGCTATACACAAGGTAAACTTCAACTTCTTTTTTAAAAATATAATTTGCCATTTCAGTCCCTTATAAAATAAAGGGGGCCAAAAAGACCCCCTCACTTTCATACCATATATTATATTTCAAATCACCTGCGGTGTCAAGAAATATTTTTCTACAGTTATACTCCGATGTATTTCAGTGATATTTCATCACCTTCGCCTACGGAACTACCTAATCCATGGAAGCTGGTATCAAGAGAGATAACATCTTCAATAGAGTGGCTTGGAATCTCAAAATGCGCTGTTGGCAAATTGATTTCAAACCTAGGCTTAGTAGCATCAGTTCCACCTACTTGCAAAGTAATAGCGAACTTGTTAATAACAGTATTGACGTCAGACACCAAGTCCTGGAACAAGTTCTTACTCTTATTAGTAGCAGCATCAGAGCTGGCAAGATAACAGGTCAAACTTCCAGAAACGGTACGAGTACCAGTTACGTGTTCGATTGGCTGGTTAACCTTACC
>Ga0307985_10001327_pt1 | contig 13963 bp, 9 predicted proteins | sample EllFjometageno80_FD_203155 | JGI IMG/M metagenome (GOLD analysis project Ga0307985, IMG submission 203155) | Marine microbial communities from Ellis Fjord, Antarctic Ocean - #80 | ecosystem: Environmental > Aquatic > Marine > Unclassified | place: Southern Ocean | collected 2014-10-09 | reverse complement strand
TACTTCCAAAAGCCATACTCGATGTCCCAAGACTTGGCTGCCTGAATGTACATGCATCATTGTTACCTCGTTGGCGCGGTGCTGCACCAATTGAGCGCGCACTGTTAGCTGGAGATAAAGTATCAGGTGTCACTATTATGCAGATGGACGAAGGGCTCGACACTGGCGCCATGTTGAACAAAGAGTCCGTACAGATCAGCGGTACCGACAATCGTCTCAATCTGGAAGAAAGACTACAAACAGCGGGCCAAGCGGCACTTATAAGAACTCTTGGTGACTTAGAAAAATATCAATCCGAGGCTACCGTTCAGAACGATAAAGACAGTAACTACGCTGCAAAGTTAGAAAAATCTGAGGCGTTTATCGATTGGCGCCTAAGCGCGTCGGAGATTGATCGTCAAATTCGCGCGGGTATAGGTAGAAATCCTGCCTATACGGTATTGAACGATCAGCGTCTGCGTATTCTAAAAGGAACTGTGTCCGTAGAGAGCTACAATGCCAAACCAGGGCAGATAGTGGAAAGTGAAAAATCGCATTTCACTGTAAGTTGTGGTTCTGGAGCACTCGATATCCAGCGAGTCCAACTTCCAGGGAAGAGTCCGGCAACTGTAAAGGACATCAGCAATTCACGTCCGGAGCTGTTTTCTCGAGATGTTGCATTTGACCATAGACAGCCAAAATAGAATGAGTAATAGCAGAGCCATCGTTGCAAAAATACTGTGCTCCCTGCTTAAGGACCGTGGTTCACTTACTACCCTGTTAGCCAATCACAAAGACCACCCAGAGTTTGGTCTGATCCAAGAGAGCAGTTACGGTTGCTGCCGCTGGTATTTCGCCTTGGAGTCCTTGCTCGGACAGTTACTCAACAAGCCACTGAAGAAGCAGGATTTAGACATTAAATGTTTGATGATTGTTGCGCTCTATCAATTGAGAGAACTAGAGGTTGCTGAATATGCCGTTATCAACGAGTCTGTTTCAGCGACCCTGATTTTCAAGAAGCCATGGGCCAAAGGTTTGGTGAATGCCGTCTTGCGCGGCTATCAGCGTAACACAGACGCGTTAGAGCAAGCGTTGACTGCCAGCAAGCCAAATCAAGATCAGGCCTTTCCGAGTTGGTTAGAGTCAGAAATTATCCAGCAATGGCCAAAGCAAGCGTTATCTGTATTCCACAACAGCAATCAGCGCCCTCCTATGACCCTACGGGTTAACCTTGCGAAAAATTCACGCGAGCAATACCTTGAATTACTAGCGGATGCCGGCGTTACGGCTACTGCAGGTAGTTTGACTAATTCTGCTGTATATCTAGATAAACCAACCCCCGTCACCGACTTACCAGGGTTCGCTGAAGGCAAGGTCAGCGTGCAGGATGAGGCTTCACAACTTGTACCTAGCCTACTCCAACTCGAGACAGCTCAGCAGATACTCGATGCCTGTGCCGCTCCCGGAGGGAAGAGCTGTCATATACTTGAAAGTGAACACTCACTTACTAAATTGACTTCTGTAGATACAAGCCAGTCAAAGCTCGAGCGAATACGAGAGAATTTAGAGAGATTGGGGCTGGAGTCGAACTTGGTGGCTGCAGACGCCGGCGAATTAGAAACATGGTGGGATGGCAACCAATTCGACCGTATTCTTCTCGATGCGCCCTGTTCTGCTACTGGCGTCATTCGCCGACACCCAGATATTAAATTACTTAGAAAGCCTGAACAAATCAAATCCGTGGGAGAGGTTCAATCAGTTCTACTGAGTAAGTTGTGGACTTGCCTCAAACCTGGAGGCCTGTTGCTGTATACCACTTGCTCTGTACTACGGCAGGAGAATGAAGAGACTATTAAGCGCTTTCTCGATTCTACTGATAGCGCTAAATATGAAGCCATAACAGCCGATTGGGGAGTAGAATGTGCTTTGGGTAGGCAACTACTGCCAGGGACAAGCTTAGGCCCTGATGGCTTCTTCTACGCCGTGTTACGAAAAAAGTCAGTGTAGAATTTTGGATCTATTCGTTCAATCAATAATGTAAGGCCATCATGAAAATAATTATCCTCGGCGCCAACCAGGTTGGCAGCGCTCTAGCCGAAACCCTGGCAAATGAGGCCAACGATATTACGGTTGTCGATGCTGACACCGAAAGGCTCCGCGAACTCAAGGATCATATCGATATAGGCACCGTAGCCGGCCATCCTTCTTTACCTGATGTGTTGGAGAAAGCAGGGGGCCAAGATGCCGACATGATCATTGCGGTAACCGAAAGCGACGAAATTAATATGGTCGCCTGCCGCGTGGCCTACTCTTTGTTCCAAACCCCAAAGAAAATCTGCCGCATTCGTGCCTCTTCCTATCTCGTTTCAGACAAGCTCCGCGGCCAGCATGGTCTTGCCGTGGATACTATTATAAGTCCTGAGTTAATTGTCTCTAGTGACATCGAGCGCTTGTTAGATCTGCCTGGCTCACTTCAAGTATTGGATTTTGCCGATGGTAAAGTGCAACTCGTCGCGGTGAAGGCATACTACGGCGGCCCGCTTGTTGGTCAGGAAATTCGATTACTACGCCAACACATGCCATCTGTGGACACTCGCGTGGCGGCGATTTTTCGCAAGGACCGCCCGATTATTCCCGAGGGCTCAACAGTTATCGAGGCAGGTGATGAGGTCTTTTTCGTGGCAGCACAGAAAGACATTCGCGCATGCATGAGCGAACTACGACGCATGGACAAGCCCTATAAAAGATTGATGATCGCCGGTGGTGGCAATATCGGCATGCGGCTAGCCCAGAGTGTTGAGGATCGCTATCAGGTTAAAATTATTGAGAGAAACTTAGAGCGCTGTTCTTTAATTTCGGAAACACTAAATAACGCTATCGTGCTAAACGGCGAAGCATCACAGCGTGACCTTCTAATTGAAGAGAATATTTCTGACACCGATGTATTTCTCGCGCTAACTAATGATGACGAAGCGAATATCATGTCCTCCCTTTTAGCAAAGAGGCTAGGCGCGAAAAAGGTCATGACGCTTATCAACAATTCCGCTTACGTTGATCTCGTCCAAGGCGGCGAAATAGATATTGCTATTTCTCCACAACAGGCAACGATTGGAAAACTGCTCGCGCACGTTAGACGCGGCGATGTGGTAAATGTGCATTCTTTACGCAGAGGAGCCGCCGAGGCGATGGAAGCAATCGCTCATGGTGATGAGGCTTCATCGAAAGTAGTAGGCAGAGCTATCGAAGATATCGACCTTCCGGAAGGCACAACGATTGGAGCTATCGTCCGTAACGATGAAGTGCTCATCGCTCATGACAACACAGTCGTCGAGCCTGACGATCACGTTATCTTGTTTCTTGTGGACCGCAAACGTATTTCTGAAGTGGAACGGTTGTTCCAGGTTGGTTTCAGCTTCTTCTAAAAGCTACGAAAATTATGCACGCTTCAATCATCGTAAAAATATTAGGTATCTTGTTAATGCTCTTTAGCGCGTTAGGCAATTTGCCGCCATTGGTCGTCTCCTATATTTATGCAGATGGCATGGCAAGCGTTTTTACGGATTCTCTGCTTATTATTTTTAGCGTTGGTTTCTTGATGTGGCTGGCAACCGTTAGATCCCGTGCAGAGTTAGGCACACGAGACGGGTTTTTAGTCGTGACTCTATTTTGGGCAGTGCTAGGTGTCGCAGGGTCCTTGCCTTTTATTTTCTCCTCTGCAGTAGAATTGTCCATAACCGATGCGGTGTTCGAATCACTTTCCGGACTTACCACCACCGGCGCTACAGTGATCTCCGGTCTGGATGACTTGCCCAAGTCGGTTCTATTCTATAGACAACAGCTTCAGTGGCTGGGAGGAATGGGCATCATCGTCCTCGCCATGGCATTGCTGCCAATGCTTGGTATTGGTGGGATGCAACTCTACCGAGCCGAAAGCCCAGGGCCGGTGAAGGATAATAAGTTGGTTCCTCGACTTGCCGAAACGGCAAAGGCACTTTGGTATATTTATCTCACGTTAACGGTTGTTTGTGCGCTGGCGTACTGGATTGTTGGCATGAATCTATTCGATGCTATTAGTCATAGCTTCACTACCGTTGCCATTGGCGGCTTCTCTACTCATGACCTTAGCCTCGGTTATTTCGACAATCCCGCCGTGGATATCATTGCCATCATATTCATGTTCATTGCGGGCGTGAATTTTGCATTACACTTTACTGCTTGGCAGGGAAGAAAGGTTGGTCACTACCTCCGTGATCCTGAATTTAAATTTTACGCATTTATCTTAGGATCCGTTTCGGTTGTGACGGTTGCAGTGCTATATTTTTCCGAAGTGTATACGAGCCTATTCGAGGCTTTGATAAAGGGTGTTTTTCAAGTCGTGTCTATGGCAACGACTACCGGTTTCGCAACGGCCGATTTTAATTCGTGGCCTTTATTTTTACCCTATGTGCTCCTCTATGCGGCCATCATAGGTGCCTGCGCCGGCTCTACCGGCGGCGGTATGAAGGTTATACGCATCCTACTGATCTTTAAGCAAGGTTTTCGGGAGGTGCAGCGATTGATTCATCCCCGCGCTGTTATACCCATCAAGCTTGGAGGCCAGCGAGTCTCAGATCGGATAGTGGAGTCTGTCTGGGGTTTCTTCGCAGTCTATGTAATGGTGTTCCTGGTTATGCTGCTAGCATTGCTTGCTACCGGTCTCGATATTGTTACAGCCTTCAGTGCCGTTGGCGCCTGCATAAATAATCTCGGCCCCGGCCTTGCCGAAGTTGCAGTGACTTACGGTCAACTACCTGCTGCAGCAAAATGGATATTGTGTTTTGCGATGTTATTGGGCCGGCTGGAAATATTTACTTTGCTGGTGCTTTTTACACCGATGTTTTGGAAAAGATAGATACTTTTCATCTCTGTTTCATTTACGCGCAAACGATTTAACTAATTCACGTCTTCCGAGTTAGGTATTCCTGATGTTTAGAATATTAGTAAAACTTTTCCCCATCCGGCTGCCTGCGAAATCGTTTGTATTCCCACTGATACTGCTCCACAGCCATGAGAACACAGTTTTCTACTGACTTGTTGAGCCCAGCAACGGATTTGATGAGATCTTCATCGTAAATCGATTCATCCGCTTCTCGGATAGTTAACTTAAACCCTCCGCTTTTTGGTAGACGCACCACAAAACCACAGAACACTCTAGCTTGGGAGCGCGCTACAAGCTTGCTTACCAATGTCATTGTTAACGCCTGTTCACCAAAAAAATTGGCGAACACTCCACCTTCGTCATTAGGTACTTGATCAGGTAAAACACCCACCATCTCCCCTCTGTGCAGTGCCTTGAGGACCATTGAGACTCCCTTTCGGTCAGCCGGTGCCAGTTTCATTCCGCCTCGAGATCGAGTGCGCTGTAGCAGGCGATCTAAGGCGGGTAACTTCGGTGGCTGATACATGAAGGTCGATACAATATTTTGACAGACATACATACCAAAGATTTCCCAGTTACTCAGGTGGGGCGCCAGCAAAATGATTCCTTGCTTACCACTGGCCGCCTGCTTGAGTTCTTCAAGGCCTTCGACCTGAGTTACCAGGGAATAGGTCTTATCAATCGGTAACATCCACGACTTGCCCATCTCCATTGCCGTACTCGCTGTGCTAGTGAGACTCTCTTTGGCAAGGCGAGAGATTTCTTCGTTAGACAAATTAGGAAAACAGGCGTTTAGGTTCTTCAAAGTCGTATTTTTTGCTCTGTTGGGAAGGTAAAAAAGCATTGCTCCCCAGATCGAGGCCAGCCCATGGATTATTGCCAGTGGCAGCCTCGCCGTTATGAATAGAAACGATAGAAAGAAATAGTATTTAAGTGTGGCGATAATGATTTCTCATTTAAGTAGATCAATTAAATTAACTGGAAATGGAAGCATAATTTTCATCCAGAAACAATCGCCTAGATCTTAGCCACTATTCCCTTATCTGGACTGCAGGTAGATTAGTTCGGGATAATCGAGGATAATTGCAAGCCTTTGACTTCATAGCCATTTAATAAGACAACGCATTCAAATCTATCCAAGCAAATCGGCCAACGTGTGAACAAGAATTTAGACAGTAGCACCTTTCAGGGACTCATTTTTGCTTTGCAGCAATTTTGGGCTGATCAAGGTTGCGTTATCATGCAGCCACTGGATATGGAGGTCGGCGCAGGAACGTTCCATCCGGCTACTTTTTTACGTGCCATCGGGCCCGAGTCTTGGAACACTGCCTATGTTCAACCCTGTCGTCGACCTACCGACGGTCGTTATGGCGAGAATCCGAACAGGTTACAGCATTACTACCAGTTTCAGGTGCTCCTGAAGCCCTCTCCTAAGAACATCCAAGAACTCTACCTAGATTCACTGCGCAGTCTTGGTATCGATATGTCGATACACGATATTCGGTTCGTCGAAGACAATTGGGAGTCTCCAACTCTTGGCGCCTGGGGATTGGGCTGGGAAGTATGGCTAAATGGAATGGAGGTAACGCAGTTCACTTACTTCCAGCAGGTGGGCGGGTTGGAGTGTTACCCAGTGAGTGGTGAAATCACCTATGGCATCGAGCGAATCGCGATGTACCTTCAAGGCGTCGACAGCATCTATGACATTGTATGGACTGACGGCCCCGATGGTGTAGTTACCTATGGTGATGTTTTTATGCAGAACGAAGTAGAGATGTCCGCCTTTAATTTTGAACATGTCGATGTTGATACACTTTTCCGAAATGTCGATGATTGCGAGCGACAATGTAAGGCTCTTATAGATAAACAGTTGGCGCTACCAGCCTATGAGCAAGTACTAAAGGCCTCGCACTATTTCAATTTACTCGATGCCAGAAATGCCATCTCGGTGACAGAGCGACAGCGCTTCATCCTTCGTGTTCGAACACTTGCCCGAGCAGTTGCAGAAGCCTATTACGAAAGTCGCAAACAGCTAGGCTTCCCACTAGCCAGCGAAGCGCTGCGTAAGGAATTTTTGGAAAAATAGTCATGTTAAAACAAGATTTTTTAGTGGAATTGGGCACAGAAGAATTACCTCCAAAGGCGCTACTCAAGCTGTCAAAATCATTTCAGGCGGGAGTAATAGAGGGTCTCAAGAAGGAGTCTCTAGCTCACGGAGAGGTAAAGTCCTTCGCTACACCGCGCAGATTAGCTGTGCTGGTCTGCGCGTTGGACGAAAAACAGGCCGACAGACTTACTGAGAAATTTGGCCCCGCCGTAAAGGCCTCGTTCGATACCCATGGCAATCCCACACGTGCTGCTGATGGATTCGCCAAGTCTTGCGGTGTGGCGGTTGCCGACTTAGGCCGTGCTCCTAAAGACGGTGTAGAAAAACTTAGCTTTTCATCCACGGTACTTGGCAAGTCTACTAATGAGCTATTGCCTGCAATCGTTGATTCCGCTCTCGCCAAGCTTCCTATTCCAAAAAGAATGCGTTGGGGCTCCTCCAGAGACGAGTTTGTGCGACCAGTCCACTGGCTGGTAATGTTGTTCGGTGAAGAAGTCGTACCATCTACTATTATGGGAGTGGAGTCTGGAGCTGATAGCTTTGGCCATCGCTTCCACCACCCCGACAAGATTCGTATCGGCAAACCAATTGAGTACGAAGCACTTATGCTTGAGCCTGGTAATGTTGTAGCCGATTTTGCTAAACGTAGAGAGCTGATTAGAAACGCTATTCTTACACAGGGTGAGAAGCTTAATGCCAATACTGTAGTTGATGAATCGCTTCTCGATGAAGTAACAGGCCTTGTTGAATATCCTGTGGCCTTAACAGGCCAATTCGATGAATTGTTTTTGGAGGTACCATCGGAGGCGCTAATCCTGGCGATGAAATCTCATCAGAAGTGCTTCTACCTATTGGACACAAACCAGGAGCTACTGCCGTATTTCGTGACCGTGAGCAATATCCGTAGCAATGACCCTTCGCAGGTCATCAAAGGCAACGAAAGAGTAATCCGCCCACGCCTCGCCGATGCGAAGTTTTTCTATGAGACTGATAAGCAAAAACCTTTGGAAGATCGTTTAGATCAACTAAAGAAAGTCGTGTTTCAGGAAAAGCTAGGTACAGTTTACAATCGTAGTTTAAGAGTCGCCAATCTAGCCAAATTTATAGCGGCACACACAGGCGAGAACGAAGCTCAAAGCGAGAGGGCCGCCATGCTCTCTAAGTGTGATTTGGTCACGAATATGGTTGGTGAATTTGCTGACCTGCAGGGCCTAATGGGTTCTTATTATGCTGCCAACGATGGTGAGCCTGAGCCAGTAGTCACGGCTATTAGTGAACAGTATATGCCTAAATATGCCGGTGGCGATCTCCCATCGACTCCGTTAGGTGGCGTATTAGCGGTTGCCGATAAGCTCGATTCGATTGTTGGATTGTTTGCCATCGGCCAACCGCCTACCGGCTCTAAAGACCCTTTTGCACTTCGGCGCTCTGCTATTGGCGTATTGCGTATTATGGTTGAGAACCAATTAGATGTAGACCTCCTAGCCTGCATAGAAGCGTCACTGGCTGAGTTTGGCTCACTTGAAACAGATCCCAAAACTGCCGAAAAAGTTTTTGAATTCATGCTGGAAAGATTTCGCAGCTGGTATTCAGATGAGGGTATACCTAGCAATGTTTTCCAGTCTGTTATGGAAATCAAGCCACGCAAGCCCCATGATTTCGCGAAAAGAATACAAGCTGTGTCTAGCTTCGTGCAGCTTGCAGAGTCAGCTGCATTGGCCGCTGCGAATAAACGGGTCTCAAATCTATTAGTCAAGGTAGATGCCGCTTCGCTATCGACAAAGGTTAGCGAAGCACTGTTGATTGACGACGCGGAAAAAATACTTTTTCAACAGCTGCGCGACAAAGAATTAAAAACAGCGCCATTGTTCAATTCTGGCAACTATACATCTGGACTTGCAGAGCTGGCCCAACTTAAAGATTCCGTAGATGGGTTTTTCGATAACGTGCTTGTTATGTGCGACGACAAGTCTGTGCAAAATAATCGCATTGCACTACTGCAGCGACTACGCAATATTTTTCTTAAGGTAGCGGATATATCTTTCTTGCACACCTCTTAGCACTGTTGAGTCAAAGTGAGCGATGATGAAGATTATAGTGCTAGATCGAGATGGCGTAATCAATCAGGACTCCGACGACTATATAAAATCAGCTAAAGAGTTCATTCCCATCCCCGATAGCATCACGGCCATAGCACGATTAAGCTCGGCCGGTTTCAAAGTCGTAGTTGCAACTAACCAGTCCGGCCTTTCTCGCGGATATTTTGATTACGACCAACTATCCGATATGCATCATTTATTGTGTTCTATGGTTGAGCAGGCTGGTGGTGTCATCGACGGCATCTTCTATTGCCCTCATCATCCCGATGAAGGCTGCTCTTGCAGGAAACCAAAAACTGGTCTGCTTCAACAAATTGAAAACGAGTTCGCTTGTAAACTCCAAGGCTGCTATTTCATCGGTGATAGCCTAAAAGATATTCAAGCTGCTCGCGCATTCGATTGTAAACCCATCTTGGTTCGCACCGGCAAGGGTTTGATTACCGAAATAAGTCTTTCTGATACCAACGATGTGTCTGTACCCACTCATGATAATTTATCCAATGCTGTTTCTCACATTCTAGGATTATGCGATGATAGCTAGACTATTTTTAAGCGTACGCTCTTTAGTATTTTATATTGGCTACTATACGGGCACAGTTATTATATGTATTTTCTTCATTCTTTTATTCCCGATCTTGCCGCCTAAAGGGCGACATATTTTTGCCGGGCTTTGGTGTGGCTTTGCTTTAGGGTGGCTGCGACTATGCTGCGGAGTAAAGTACGTGGTTCACGGCCTTGCAAACTTACCTAAGAAGCCAGCTGTTATTTTGGCTAATCATCAAAGTAGCTGGGAGACGATTCTTTTCTATAAGCTCATCTTCCCTGTCTCCCCGATATTAAAAAAAGAGTTAACTCGTATACCTTTTTGGGGATGGTCTATGCGCCTACTAAAACCTATAGCTATTGATAGGAGCAAACCACGAGAGGCTGGTCGTTCATTACTAGTACAGGGTGTCGATCGAATTCAGAATGGTAACTCGGTTATAATTTTCCCTGAAGGTAGCCGTTCCAAGTACGGCAGCGTGAAAAGATTCTCTCGTGGCGGTGCAAAGCTTGCCATCGCGGCAAATACAGACATAATCCCTATAGCTCACAATGCCGGATATTGTTGGCCGGCTCGTCAATTTACCAAAAGGCCCGGCCTAGTAACTGTTGTTATTGGACAGAGAATAGAACTGGGTGAACGAGACGCCAGCGAACTTACCGCCGATGTCGAAGACTGGATACGCAAAAAAGTAAATGAACTTGGCTAACACACACTCTGGTACTAGCTAAGTTCGTTTTGCGAATTTTCCTAGTTAAAAGGCTCTAAATATCCAAATTTTCCGCAGCTAACGCATTATCTTCGATAAATTCGCGCCGTGGCTCTACCTGATCGCCCATTAAAGTATTGAATAGTTGGTCGGCTCCGATCGCATCTTCGATAGTTACCTGCAGCATTCTTCTAGTTTCTGGGTTCATCGTGGTATCCCAAAGCTGATCTGGGTTCATTTCTCCTAAACCCTTATAGCGCTGTAAATAGTGGCCCTTCATAGCATCGTTGGTTAGCCATTCTATAGCTTCGGCGAATGAGGAGATTTGTTCTATCTTCTCGCCGCGCTTAACGTAGGCCCCCGTTTCGATAAGGCCCTCCAGAGTTTGCCCAAGATCAATAAGCGCACGGTATTCACCAGAATGAAAGAAGTCGCGACTAAACCCGAAGGACTTCTCCAAGCCATGCAAATTTAGTTTGGCTTCAGGCAGAAACAGTTGTCTCTCTTCGTCTTTTGATGCGTTAAACGTATAGTTAGTACTTACTTTCGGATGCATTTTGGAGAATTTTGCGCTCAATTCTTCGATCCATTTCCCCACTTCTGCCTCGGATTTCAGATCATCCTCGGCTAAGTTTCTAGTGAAAATCATCGCCTCCAGAATCTCCGTAGGATAAAGCCTTGCCAGCCGGCTAATAATTGCATAGCTGTTGTTATACTTCTTCACCAATGATTCAAGCGCATCGTCTGCAATTCCTGGCGCAGCAGGATTCACATGTAAACTCGCCCCATCGAGAGCAATTTGGGTTTGGTATTCGGCTAACTCAATATCATCTTTTAAATATTGTTCTTGTTTGCCTTTTCGAATCTTGTAAAGTGGCGGTTGCGCGATAAAGATATGGCCGCGCTCGACCAACTCTCGCATCTGCCGGAAAAAGAACGTTAATAACAGAGTTCGAATGTGTGATCCGTCAACGTCCGCATCCGTCATGATAATAATGCTGTGATAGCGCAGATTTCCCGGTGCGAATTCTTCGTTACCTATTCCACAACCTAGCGCTTTAATTAGTGTCCCGATTTCTACGGAACTGAGCATCTTGTCGAAGCGCGCCTTCTCTACGTTTAAGATCTTACCCTTCAATGGCAAAATAGCCTGATTTTTACGGTTCCTTCCTTGTTTTGCGGAACCACCGGCCGAGTCACCCTCCACTATGTAAATTTCAGAAAGTGCAGGGTCTTTTTCTTGGCAATCGGCCAGTTTGCCCGGCAGACCGGCAATATCCAATGCGCCTTTTCGTCGCGTCATTTCCCTGGCCTTGCGCGCCGCTTCCCGCGCACGTGCCGCATCAAGCATCTTGCCAACAATAAGCTTGGCGTCTTGGGGGTTCTCTAAGAGATAGTCACTAAAGTGTGATGCCATTTCCTGTTCAACGACGGTTTTCACCTCGGAAGACACCAGCTTATCCTTCGTCTGCGAAGAAAATTTTGGATCGGGCACCTTCACCGAAATAACGGCTGTTAAACCTTCTCGTGCATCGTCTCCAGATGTGACAACTTCTTTTCCCTTTCTACTTGCCAACTCTTTGTCAATATATCCTTTTAGTACTCGTGTTAGTGCGCCCCTAAAACCGGCGAGGTGGGTTCCCCCGTCTCTTTGGGGAATATTATTTGTATAAGGAAATATGTTTTCCTGATAGGAGTCGTTCCACTGCAGTGCAACTTCGACCGTAATACCGTCTTCTTTTCGCTCAGAGCTAAAGTAAAATGCCTTGTTTACAGCAGCCTTATTCTTGTTCAGATAATCAACAAAAGCCCTAAGACCGCCTTCGTATTTGTACAAATCTTGTTTGCCTGTGCGTTCGTCCGTAAGCCGAATAGCTACGCCGGCGTTAAGAAACGCTAACTCACGTAGCTTCTTAGCTAAGATGTCATAGTGAAATTCAACATTCGAAAACGTATTGATAGAGGGTTTAAAATGACACTCTGTACCAGTGGCACTAGTTTCACCGACCACAGCAAGCGGGGCAAGCGGAACGCCGTGGGCATAATCTTGCTCATGGACCTTTCCATCGCGCCGGATGGTCAATTTCAATTCTTCAGACAGCGCATTTACTACCGAGACTCCCACGCCATGGAGTCCTCCGGAAACCTTGTAACTGCTGTCGTCAAATTTTCCGCCTGCGTGTAGAACAGTCATGATCACTTCTGCTGCAGAGACTCCTTCGGCATGCATTTCCGTAGGTATTCCACGGCCATTGTCAGACACGGTGACCGTTTCACCGATGTGAATGATCACCTGAACTTCGTCGCAGTGGCCAGCCAGCGCCTCATCCACAGAGTTATCAACTAACTCAAATACCATATGGTGCAAGCCGGTTCCATCATCGGTATCCCCGATATACATTCCAGGCCTTTTTCGAACAGCATCCAGTCCTTTTAAGACTTTGATACTATCAGAATTATATTCGCTGCCGGGCTCTTCACTCATACTTCTACTCCAGGGCGTTGTTAGCAGGCGCTGTCGGCTGCCTCCCCCTTGATATCGGATAATTTGACTAAAAATCAGGCTGTTATTGTACCACGTTCCACGTGGAACGTTGCCAGTTTGGGCTGCCCAGGGAGGCTATCTAAGATACCTGCAATCTCAACACAGGTAACGAAAACCTGCCCTCCCATACTAACGAGCTGCGAAAGAATGGCAGCTCTGTTGTCATGATCAAGTTCAGAAGGAAGATCGTCCACTAGAAAAATACAGTTGCTGCCCAGCGCCTGGCTCAGCAACAAACCCTGCGCGATCTTCATAGTGCTCACCAGAACTTTTTGTTGGCCCCTAGACAATATATCCACTGCCTTATTGCGACCGAGCCTAAAAGTAAGGTCCGCCCTATGTGGCCCGCTTTGTGTCGTTCCGTACCTGGCATCAATAGCTCGGTTCTCTACCAAGATATCTTCAAGCTCTCTACCAGCAGCCCAGCCACTCTCATACTGAATCTGGAGAGAATCCACATCACCTCCACTGATCCTTTGATAAAGTTCCAGAAACAAGGGAAGGAACTCTTGAAAATACTGCTCCCTAGCTCTGTGTACTTCCCTCGCCGCCAAACAGAGCTCAAAGTCCCAAGCAGCAATTTGACTAAGGTCTGGAGAACGCTGCTTTAACAGGAGGTTTCTATTGGCGATAGATTTTTTAGTGCGTCGCCAGCTCTCAACAAACCCATGTTCCACGTGGAACACACCCCAGTCGAGAAACTGCCTTCTCGATTTAGGCCCTCCTTCCAGTAAAAGGAAAGAATTCGAGTCGAGTATTTGACAAGGCAGCTCCCGGGCAACGTTTTCCCAGTTACTTTGACTTTCCGAATGAAGTCTTAAACGGTGTTTTTGCCTGCGAGACTTACTAAGACCTATCTCTTTCCCACCACCGAGCCTCGCGAAAACGACAGCCTCATCTAGATCGCTATTAATTAGCGGCTCAAGCTTACTGGTGCGGAAGGACCTGCCGCTGGAGAGCAAATGAATAGACTCCAGAATACTGGTCTTACCCGACCCATTCTCTCCGTGAATAATATTGACAGTGGGAACCGGACAAATTTCCAAGCCGTGGATGTTGCGA
>Ga0307985_10001324_pt1 | contig 13985 bp, 6 predicted proteins | sample EllFjometageno80_FD_203155 | JGI IMG/M metagenome (GOLD analysis project Ga0307985, IMG submission 203155) | Marine microbial communities from Ellis Fjord, Antarctic Ocean - #80 | ecosystem: Environmental > Aquatic > Marine > Unclassified | place: Southern Ocean | collected 2014-10-09 | reverse complement strand
GTTCTGCAGGGAGTTTGAGATGAACACAGGAAACTGTGATCGATCCTGATCCTCGACTCGCCCTCTTTCCAAAACGGCCGCGAGCCACGCGCCACACGAGCACGCGCCACACGAGCACGCGCCTCACTCACGATCACGGCCAAGGTCTACGATGATTGACATTCGTGAAAACACGAGCTCATTTAGAAAGCCGCCTGCTGCTCCCTGCTGCCACGCCGCTCGCCTCCATCTCCTTCTTGATCGCCGCCGCCGCCTCCCCGTCCTTCGCCCGTTCCATCGCCATCGCATAGAACTTCCCGCTGTTAACCAAGTCCGACTTGTCCGCCATGATGCGCCCAAGATATCTGTACGTCTCGGAGTGATCCGGGTCGGCCTTGACAGCGGCCCTGAAGCACTCCTCCGCCCCCTTCCGGTCCTCCTTGCAGTTGTACAGCAACACGCCCAGATTGAACAGCGCCACGACGCAATTCCTGTCGAGTTCCCGAGAGCTTCGAAGCAACTTCTCGGCGGCCTCGATCTCCTTGCAGCACACCAGCTTGAATCGGCCGTAATCGGCCAGCGTGACGGCGTCATTCTTGCTCACCTGCCATACGCATGTGTGAGCCATACACATTAGTGAACAAAGGAGGAAGGCGGCGAGTCAGGCGGTGTGAACGAAGGGGTTCAACGCACGTTCACTCGGAGTCAAGCGCGTTCGCTCGGCAGCCGTGGAGCGTTAGCGTTCGTCGCTCACCTTTACCGCCTTCTGAAAGCACTCGTCCGCCTCCTCTCGTCCCGCCTGAGTGTGCCCCCTCCTCTCCTCCACCAGCACCGCCAAGTTGTAAAGCGCATACGCGTGGTTCGGGTTGACGGTCAAGCACCGGCGGTAGAGCTCCTCCGCCTCGGCCTGCTTGCCCATCCCTGAGTCGCACAGCACGGCGTAATTGTACATGCTGTTGGGGTGGTTCCTGGTCACACACATAGTGTGTGTGAGCAAGGGGGGCAGCTGGAGCTCACAAAGCGGGCGGCGGGAGCTCGCGAAGCGGGCGGCGGGAGCTCGCGAAGCGGGCGGCGGGATTTCCCAAAGCGGGGGGGCGCGACTTCATAAAGCGGGTAGCACGGGGATGCCTCGTTCGCTTACTAACCTGTCAATGTCCATGGCCTGCTTGTACATGCCCTCCGCCCTCTCGAAGTCTGACTTGATCTCCGACAAGAACAGCCCGTAGTTGCTCAAGTTGTTGACATGTGTCGGATCCGCAGCGTGCGCCCTCTCGTAAATGTTCTCCGCCGTTTTATAGTCCCCTTTCGTTCCGTGACAGAACACAGCATAGGAACTCAAGCAGTCGCAGTTCGTGGGGGCGAGCGTCACGCCGCTCTTGTAGGCGGCCTCGGCGCCGGCGGCGTCGCGCTTCACCGACTTGAGGAAGTTCCCGTACTTCGTCCAAGCCGTGGCGTGCTCCGGAAAGTTGGCCAGGTGTGCTCTATAATGCGTTTCTGCCTTGGCGTACTTCTTGGCATAACGGTGCAAGAACACGGGGTAATCGCCCGACAGCAGGGGGTTCATGGGCTCCAGCTCGAGGCCCCGCGCGTACAGCTTCTCGACCTTGTCGTAGTGCGTCGCCGCGTTATTGGCCAGAAGTCCCTGGGCATAAATGGCAGAGAAGGTGCAGAAAGTTGTGATGTAAATCTGGTTGATTGCGGCACCCGATGCGTCCTCGTCGTCGGCGCACGCCTTGAGACACAGTTCGAAGTACTCACATGCCCTCTCAAAAGTCGCCGCTGAGTGCAACAAAGTTGCAGCATACTCTCCAAGGGCAATTGGGTCAGAAGGATCCGATTTGAGGGCGTCCGTCAGCGCTGCCGAGTAGGTGGTGAGGGCCGACGTTAGCGTCGTAGAGGGGAGAGCGTGCGCTTCCGGCGTAGGATCGAAAATGGGCGGATGGGGCATGGCTTTCCCCGTAACATTCAAGTTAGGGTGGTCAGGTGCCAGAATCAAAAATAGGCATCAAAAATACAACGCGTTCACGAATACAATCCTACACCTTCGTTACATCTCTCAATCTCTCTCTCCATCGCTCAATCCGCAATTATCAATTCACTCCCCCGTGTGTGGCCTACTCGTACCGGCAGTGGAAGTAGTCGCACGTGCCGAAGCACTTGAAGCAATCTTCGTCATCGGCAAAGCACATCCCGTCCTCCTTGGGGCACTTGCCTTGCCACGCTAGACTGCCTGGCACGCACAGATCCCTGCAGTAGCCACTGATCCCCTCATCCCCCCCCCCCCCCATGTTATAGCACTGGTCGTTCCACACGCAGTCTGGCAAACTAAACAAGCTGTCCAAGAAGAAGCCCAGCTCGTCCAGAACGTCCCACAAACTGCTCTCCCACACCTCCTTCAAAGTCAGCGTCTCGATTTCCAGCGTTTGGCTCACTCCGAAGAACTTGAACTTGAGCACAAGTATGGGCCGCCCGCCCATGGCCAGATGTAAAAAATTCAAGCTCTTCAACTCCACGCTCTCCATCTCGAACATCTCCAAGTCGAAGCTGAAGCCCTCGTCCTTCTCCTTGATCTTCCTGGCGTCGTTGCTCATCAGCCCTGGGTCGATCAGCTCGTCAGGCAAAATATCCTGCAGCAGCTTCCTCCTCGCCACCTCTTCCGCTTGCTCCAAGCCCTCCGTCACGTCCATTTGAATGTCCAAAACCCGTTCCCCCCCCGTCGTCTCCACCCACACTACCGCGAAGGTGGCGCTGCAGTCCAGCCCGAACAAGCTGATTCCCGTGCTGACGACCATTCCCGGCGCGAACACCGTCCCGAACAGCTCCAGCTCGCTACTCGAGAACCTAAAGTAAGTGTCGTACAGCCCCCACTCGTCCGGAATGTCCATCCCCCCGAGCCCCCACTCCCTCGCTTTCCCCCAGCCCCCAAACGCTTCCCCCGCCCACCAGTCCATCACATCGCGCACGCCTATCGCCTTCCCGAAATATACTTCTCCTCCGCTCCAATCGCCCCCGGGAATGCCCACCAGACTCCCGCTCAGGATCAGATCCTTGCTGACAAACCCTCCTGCCATGCCAGCTCTGCCGACCAAGTTCACCAAGCAAGTTCCGATGCTGAACTGCGCGCCCACCCCAACGTAAACGTCGCCTGCCCCAACCCCAACTGTCACGCCCGCCTGTCGCAGCACAACGCCGTTCCCGAGCCCGAACGGATTCCGCCATTCTCCCTTAATCACGCCCGTGAGCACCAGCCCCCCCTCCCTCCCCCCAACCACAGCGCTCAAGTCCACCTGCACATCGTCGCACGCCTCGAACTGGATGGTCGTGTCAGCGCTAATCTCCAGTCTCCCCCAGTTCCCGTCTCCGTCCCCCCCAACACTCCCTTCCAACCTGAGAGCATCCACCCTGACCACATCTTCGAACAAGTACCAACCGCCCGCCTGGACCCAGGCCCGCACCTCCCCACCCCCCCCCACAAACACGCCGCCCCCGAGCTCCGGGTCCCAGCCGCCGGCCTCGGCATCCAAATCGGCGTAGCTCAGCATGGCCATAACGTCGGCCACCACGCCGCCCTTTCTCACGTTGAGCATGGCCGAAACCTCCACTCCCTCCGCCTCCCCCCAGTACTCGCTGTTGGCGTACTTCATTTCCCACACGACGTTCCCCAGCCGGAACTCGTTGAGCCACTCCCACTCTCCGCCGATGTCGACGCCGCTGTTCTCCTCGCTCTTCAAGCACAAACTCTCCCAAACTTCTGCCGTGACGACCGCAGTCTCGTCGACGTCGAAGAACAGCCCCAAATCGTTCACCGCCTTCGTCGTTGTCTCGTCCATCTTGCCGAACCCCCACGCCGCCCACTTGCCGCTCTCCAAGTACCCTGCATCGACCAGCAGCTGCTGCAGGAACTTCACGTCCTCGCCCTCGCTATCTTCGTACAGCTGCACGCTCGGCACAGCCACGTCGCTGCTCCCGCAATGGGTCGGAGTTGCGGTCGGCGCGCTCGTCGGCGCGCTTGTTGAGTTTGCCCCACTCAACAGCCTCCCCTCACCTTCCTTCACCAGCACATTTCGGCCCATCAGGTTGTCCACCAACCTGTACAGCCCTCCACCCTTGCCCTCCAACACGCCAAACATGAGCACGTGCACGTAAAAGTTGTCCATGCCGTCCTCCCCGCCAATCTTCACGCTGACTTTCCCCCCGACGTAGTTCTCGCTCTCGCCCTCTCCGAAACTGATAACGCCCGCCCCGCCCACGATCGCGTTCTTCAATCCCCACCCGTCCGCGCCGTTCTCCCACTCGAACTCCACCTCGCCCCCCGTGATCTTGAGCCAATCCTTGCCGAAGGCGCCGTCCCACTCGCCGTCCATCTCGCCCCTCAGCAAACCCGGCTCGCCGCTCAGCAGAACGACGATCCCGTCCTCCCCGCTGCCCTCCGGCCTCCACACCACGCTTGCCTGCACGCTCACTAAGCAGTCGTCCGCGAAGATCGTGCTAAACTCTGCGCTTCCCATCCAGTCCTTGATCTCCAAGTACGCCGCGCCGCTTCCGCCGCCGTAACTCAAGTCAGCGTTCCTGCTCTTAACGCTGAAGCTCACTGGAGGATAAGCGAAGCCGCGCAACCCCTCCGTCTCGCCTGCGGCCACGTCGAAGATGCCGACCCAGATCTCGGCCTCTACGTGGCCGGCACTCCCTCCAAACGGGCCAATGAGCTTCTCCACCACGCCCCCCTCTTGTCCTCCCATATTCACCAACTCCACGCTCAGCTGCACGCCCTTCTTAACGCCCGAGCCCAGCACCATGTCGGTGGGATAATGGTACCACCTGTTCGCCTCGGTGCTCAGTCCGAAGCTGATCTCTTCCAAGGTGACAATGTCGTCCAAGTACATGGAGAGCCCGCCGAGATCTCCTCCGGCAATCACCCCGATCGCAGCCGACAGCAGCTCCTTCTTGCCAAGCATGTTCGCGGTCATGACCACGTCCCTCCCCCCGTCCCAAACCTCGCAGTAGATCTCCAAGGTGTAGCTGCTGTTGAACGCCACGTTGGCGTCCAGCTCGATCCGGTACGTTGCGGCGTCCCACAGCCGGTCGCTTCTGGTATTGACCGTCGCCTGGCCGCCTGCAATCTCCAGCCACTCCAGCCCGAACGGCTGCTTCCACGAGTTCATGCTCCGCCCCTGCAGAACCACATCGTAAAATTCGCTTCCGTCGCTCAACTTGTTGTACACAGCCGTGCCGCTCAAAGCGAACTTCAAATTGCTAGCTGCGCCGGTGCCTACTGCGACGTTCTGTCCCAGTTCCATGTTCATCACGAACTCGACGCCGATCTTGGTGAGCTCGTTGCTCTCGTTGTCCGCCATCTCTAGAGTCACGGTCACGCCGTCGTCCACCACACTCTGGCTTCCGGTCTCCGCAGACGTCACCATTCTCAGCGGGTGCTTCTCGCTCCGCACAGCCGGGATCTCCAGCTCGCATTCGAGGTCCAGCCAGTTCTTGCTAGATCCGAAGACGAGCTTCCACAGGTCAAGCAGCTCGGCGCCTTCAATAGCGGTGACTCCGAACTTGATTATGCGCCCCTCAACGAAATCCGCGTCCGTCGTGACGCAGTCTTGAGTATAGGTTCCCATCCCAAACTTCAGCTGGCCGCCAAGGGGCGACACGCCTTCGAACTCCCTGAGCATGAGATTGTCCGCAACGCCGTCGTCGTTGCCGTAAATCGACTTCTGAATCATCTTGGTCAGCGTTGTGATCGGAATGTCCTCGAACATGAAGCAGAACCTGCCAAAGTTGTCGCTTGTGCTCGCTGAAAACTTGACCGAGGTTTTCGCTTCGCCGTCTAGCTTGAGCCCTGACGCCCACGTGTACTGGAATGCTAGAGAGTCGAGCTTGCCGTCCAGAGTGTTGGCGTCGACGTACGTGTGGCTTCCGGCCTTCACCACCAGCAAGTCGTTCCCGAACACCCACCAATCGTGGGACAAATCCCCGTCCAGGTAGAACTTGCCAACGCCCGTGCCGCTCGTGCCGCCCACGACTTGCTCCTCCGTGTATCCCCCATTAGTCACGAGACGCAGCGGATTGGAGCTGTTCTTGAAGGGGTTGGACGTATCCGTGTGCATCGTCATGTGTGTGTTGATGTAGTAAATGAGCATGGCATCGTCTGGTGCGAAGCTCTGGACGTGGATGCGCGGGTTCTTCAGCTCGATCCACTCGGTCAAAGTAGCGTTCTCGCTCGCGAGTTCGAGCGTGTCCATTTTCGTCGGGGAGCCGGAAAAGTGCATCGCCACTGTAGGGTTCGTGAGCGAAAACAGAGACAGCCCGTTGGGGGTCCACTCAACTGACGAGGCCAGCTTCGTGGTCGAGACCATTCTCCAGTCAGTGACCAGCGGCGGGCCGCTCTCGATGGGCGCCGTTCCCGAGAATTCGCCGTCGATCGTCGTGAATAGGGGCTCGTCGAAGCCCAAGCTGGAGAGGTCGATGCGGAGCATGCTGTTGTACGAGATGAGGAACTCGGATTCGTCAGCGACAACGAGTCCTCGCAGGTTGAACCCGAACGAGACCACGTTGACGCTCTCCCAGAGTTCGTTGTCGCAACTGAAGATGCCGCAGCCGTCGTACTCAAAGAGCATGTAAAGGTCGGGAATCGATGCGCTCTCTAGAACCTTGAAGCCGAATTTGAAGTTCGCCTGCCAGATGCCGTCCTTAACGTCCTCGAGTTGCTGCTGCAGCTGAGTGTTGCTGTCTCCGATGTACCCGTCCGCTTCGACGCTGAAGCCCGTCTCGATGCCTCTGTTCTCGTCGTTAAAGTTGCTGAAAGTTAGGTTGGCGCTAGTGAGCGCTGTCTCGGAAAGGGGCTCGGTTATCGAACGCGCGTAGCTAGACAAGTCCAAGTCCCAGAACAGCAAGTCGACTCTCGGAATGGAAGCGCCTCCGATGCGCAAGTAGACGTCCCTGCCGTTGTTCTTGACGACGAAGCTGCCGTAGACGAAACCTTCCGTGAAGAGAGAGAGAGCCTGAGCACTGCCCTCAACAGACTTCAGCGACTTGACGGCCGCGTCAACCTTGACGGTCAATACAGCGTCCGTGATGGTGACTGAAGGGACGCCGTAAGGGCGGAAGTGGGAGGTTGAGCGGCCACTAAGAGAAAGTAACTTGGTCTGGGTGCTGTAAGTTCCCTCCAGTCGAGCGCTGATCGTAGTGTTCTTGCCCGCCTCCGCCGTGTTGGTGGTCATAGTGACGTCTGTCAAGTTCAGACCGTACACGAACCCCGACGAGGAGCATTCTACTTTCATCAGGCCCGAATTGATCACGAACCGCTCCCCGATGGCGACATTGTCGACCCCCACGAAGCCCCTGAAGAACCACGTGTATTCGTCGCCAAAACCCCCGTCGCTGCTCATGTGTGCGGTCATGAGGATGCCCCAGCTCGACTCGACCCCCAATTCAGGCATCAGTGTGGCCAAATGGGATCCGACAGTGCCATGGTAAAGTTTGCTAGTGAAAGCGACCTCCACTCGCTTCTCGTAGGTGTCGTACTTGAAGTTCACCTCCCCTCTTGCCGTCACCAAGAAGTCGTCCATCGGGTAGTCATCGCCCAGCAACTCCTTGAGGTCCACGGCGTTGATAGCCGCGATCTCGATGGCATAGTTCGCGAAGATGGTGTTCTGGTTGATGACGAGAGTGGCCGCGTGCTCACTGGAGTACTGCGGGAACTGCACGGCCACAGCGGCGCTCAAGGTCACGTCGGTGATAGTCCACGTGTAAGAGGTAGTTGATGCTCGGACGAGGGGATCGGAATCGGCGGTCACGCGAATGCTGGCCGACTTGACTCCAATGGCACCCTCGGCGCCCCTGCCGAAGCCGAGATCGTACTTAAGCGGGTTCGACGCGTCGTAGATTAGCGCCGCCCCAAGGTTCGCGGTCCTCGCGTCGCTAGCCATCGTTGTGACTCCTCCGTCGAGTCTGAACTGCTGGTCAAGCAAGGTAAAGACGGCCGAAGCTTGAACGACGAGAGAGCCGCCGGCAGTCGTCGTGTCCACCCTGAGCTCGAACACGTCCACCGTTACAGGGCCAATGATGTATCCGTTCTCGGGAACCACGAGGAACTTGACGCTCGCGTCGGCCCAAGTTGGCTTCGAGAGGCTCAGCTCGATCTCGCACGTAACCATAGTACGCGATGCGGTGGTGACGGAGGGGAGGTTCGCTACTGCATCGGCAAGCTCCGTCGCGGACGCAACTTCCGTCTCGAACTTGAGGGACAACGTGTCCGTGGCACTCCTGACCACAATGCTGGCGCGTGAGGTGATCGCGATGTTGGCGAGGTTCGACGGGATGATGACAGCTGCTTGCACTTCGGTCACGTTCAGGAACAGCGCGAGGGCCGCGCCCAGGTTCTCAAAAGAGGTTCCGGCCTCGATGTCCATGACGTACGTCGATCCCAGCACGTCGACGGTGCCGTTCAAGTGAACGTAGTCGTCTCCCGAGCCTAGCACGGCACTGCAGTTCGCCCAGCTGCAGCCGGTGGCCTTCCAGTGCGGCGGCAACGCGCCCGTGCGCGCACCGGTGAGATACTCGACTTCGCATTCGGCCTCGCACCCTTCGCTGATCTCGACGGCGCCATTGAGCATGCCGGTGCTCCTGGTGGTCTTCAAAGAGAGCCTGGTCGAGGTTGCTCCGTCGGCGCCCCACTGCCCCTCGCCTTTGAGGTTCAGTCTGGAGCCACAATCGCCCAAGTCTACCAACAGTTCGTAGCTGTAAGTGGCGGAGGAGTCGGCGGAATTTAAGTTCGTCGATGTCAGCGAGCAGCTCTTGAGCCACACCGCCGAGGCCAGCGGAAGACCTAAGTCTGACTGGAGTCTGACAAAGCTCGAGGTGTTCTGGAACTGCGCGGTCACCGTCATGCCTATCGTGTGGTTCTTGACCATCGTGCCGAAGTTGTCCATGAAAAGGCCTTGCGCGTCGGGGTGGGTTGTAATCTTGCCACTAACCGTAACGCCATCGATGCACTCGACGCCCCTGTACACGAGTGGTTTGGTGGACACGCACATCTCGAAGTCTCCGTTCAGAAGGTCGACGGTGGACGCGATGGGCACTTCAGAGGAGTGGGAGGCGGGCACGAGCGAGAGCAGCGGAGGCGGAGTGACGGACGTGGAGCTGGCGAGCCGGCCAGAAGCAACCGTCGTCCAGTCGCCAAAATCCAGGTCGACGATGCCGCGAGCGTCAACGGCGACAGTGGACGCAGAATTCGAGAAGACGCTCACCTCGCCCGCTGCCGTGACCTGGAGCGGGGACAACTTCCAGTCCACATTCTCCATGCTGAACGTGAACGATCGGCCTGGTAGCATCTGGAATGAGCCGTCGAACGCTAGGGTAGCGCTGGCAAAGGACAGCTGAGAGTTGACGGCCCACGCCTGGGCTACTGAAAAGGTCGCTGCGAGCTCGGTGCGGTTGGCGCGGTTGTCCTGCAGCCCCGAGACGACAGCTCCGGCGAGCAGCGTCGTGTTGGAGGGGGAGGACGGCGACGGGATGTACACGTCCGTGCCGAGAGAGAACGAGAGGGAGGAGGGGGGAAGGCCGACGGACGTGATGAGGTTGGCGGTTGCCTCGAATCGAACATTCTTGAAAAAGAACGAGTCGCTGAACTTGATCTCCTCTAGGGAAGTGAAAAGCCCGAAGGTGGCGGTGTGGTTCACGTCGCTCGTGCCAGTGCTCGCCACGTACATCTTCAGTTTCGCATCTCCCCGCGGGCCCAGCAAGGATTCAGGAGCAAGCCTGCTGTTCGTCTCGAGTTCCACCCGGAACACCTCACCCGATGAGGCGATTTTGAAAGTCAGCTCGGTCTGGCCGGACGGATCAAAGTCGGTCGGGTCGAAGACGTACGCGTCGAGGGCCGCAGGTGTGAGGGAGGGGGGGGAGGAGAGCTGGACGACGGCCGTCAGGGTGTCCTTGAGGTTCATCTTGGAGATGAGCGTTGACTCGATCTGCCAGAAGTTGGGGCGTTTGTAAGTGAGCGTTGTCGGGACATCGGCTTCGAGAGGGAAGTCGGTTATGGTCGGATAGACGTAAGCGGTGAACTCCTCCGCAACAATGTCAGCGTCCGTGAGCGTCAGGGTGCCCGAAACTCCGCCCGCCTTCAGCTTGATCCACGGCGCCACGTCCTGCTCGAACGTGTTGGAGAGGTAACCGCTGAAAGTGGCATGCACAGGGGATTTGGGGTCGGTTAGATCAAAATCTTCAATGTTGACGTTGGCCATGACCTCGACCATATGCTCCTCCTCGTGCGAAGAGAGGTCGAGGGCTAGAGAGCCTGAAATGCCAGCGGAGACCGTGGAGTTGACCACATCGGCGGTGAGCTTGACGTTCTTGAACGAGGCGAGCGATTGCAACAGGACGGGGTCGATCTGGTCGATTGTCGACTCAAGGTGGAACGTGAACGCGTCGGGGTCGCCAGTCTGGAAGAAGTCGTGCGAGACGTTGTAGACCATGGGGACGAAGATGTCGACTGTGCTCGTTGACTTGCCTGAGAGCGCGGAGAGCTGCCATACACATGCATGTGTGAGCAAAAGGCCACCCACATGTGAAAAAAGGACCCGTTGCGGAACTACAGAGCGAGGGCCACACACAAGAGAAAAAAAGACTTGTTGCGGAACTACAGCTCGCTCGCTCTCGCTTGGCGCTCGTTCTCTCTTCTCACCTGGTTGTCCTTGAAGTTGAACGTTGCGTCGCCGGCGATTCGGATGCCGGCGTCCTCGGGAAAGGTGGAGAAGGTCACGTCGAAGAGGCATGAGGAAGTCGATTCCGCGGTCACGGAGTAGAAGGGCGGTTTGTGATGGCTTGGCAAGGGTGCGAGAGTGTTGATGAGCGTGTGCACCGAGTTCGCGATGACGTTCTCAGCCGCGACTCGGAACTCGTTCCCGACCACCAGCACCGTGACGTCCATGGTCGTAGTGAGTGAGTTGAGCCAGATGTTGAGCGTGCCCGACACTCTCATGGTTGCGATCTCGTTGTCGTCGAAGGTCACGAGTACGTTACCTTCGGAGAGCTGGACATCGTACGAGCGTACTTCTGTGTAGGGGGTTGTGTACACGGGTAGGATGTTGTGGCTGGCTTCCTCCTGATCAACAGTCGACGGCGGATCCAGCCCGAACGCCACCGAGTACATGTTGTTCGCGGCCGCACCGTTGACTCCGAAGCACGTCCGCTCTTTGTCGTCAGAAGTAACTCTTCGCCAGTAGACGAGGAACAAGTGGTCGCCCTTGTCCCAAGATGACGTGCGCGCCTTCAGAAACGCGTAAGGTAGCCGCTCGTAGTTGTGCGCGATCCAGTCCGGAATCTGAATCGCGGTGCTGTCCATAATGACGTAGACTGACGTAATCGTCGGGTCGGCGTAGGAGACGCAGAAGAGGTCAGACGGGTCGTCGCGGCGGAACACTCCGGGCCACAACGTGTCCTCGTTCGACGGGCGGACGGTGGCGAAGGCGTCCATCCAGGGGGGAAACGTCATCCATCTGTACTCGCGGTCCGAGTACATGGTGTGGTAGGAGCCGATTGATCCAGCAGTGTACGTAGGCGACGGCGTGGTCTGTACCGAGACGAATAGGGTCGGTGTTTTGTAGGGCAGCCTTATGACGGGCCTCGAGAATATGTTCCAGTTCTCGAGCATCTTTCCGTTTCCCCCCTCGTCGATCTCGATCTTAACGTCGTTCCCAGCGATCGGGAGGTGCATGGAGCGAAGGGACTTGACGTAAGGAACGGAGGTGGTAGGGTTGACGATGATGGAAGTCGCGTAGTCGTAAACAGTGGAGCTGTTGGAGCTCGAGACCTCGTCGACAGGCTCGTAGATCTTGAATGTAGCAGGCTGGGAGGGGGGGGGGGGGTGAGCGAAGCGACTGCTAGGGGGTGCACACACGGGGCACGAACTAAGGAGCGGGGGGAGGGAGAGCAGCGGGGAGAATAAGGAACGCAAAGCGCACACTCACTTGGCTCGGGTGGCATTTCGCGCCGGACGTGAAGTCGAACTCTACCGCCGTGAAGCCGTTCGGGCCAGGGTGAAGGTGTTTCCTGAAATCGCCGTTCACTTCCACGAGCCCGCTAACTGCCACGCCTACGGCCGAGTCGTACGAAACCAGCGTCGTGCCTTGATGGAAGTCCAGGTCGTCGAGGAACGCCGGCGGGGATACGACGCACGCGTTTTCCGTCATCGCGGCGGCGAAGTTAGCCGTGACCTGGTCCGGCGCAAAAAACGCCACCTTGTGGCGATCGCTGAAGAACTCGAGCTCCACGTCGGCTACTCGGTCGGGGTTGCGCGCGTGCACGGGCTGGGTGGAGTCAAGAGAGAGAGCGGTAGTGCCTGCACGAGCGAGGCGAGTGTTAATGAGCGAAACGAGTGCAGCAAAGTCGATGACAAGAATGACACCAAGAGAGCTGGCGAGCGGCGCAAAACGAGCTACTCGCGGCGCCGCTCGCTAGCTCGCCTCACCGGTGACGATGAAAGACACCATCGTGTAAGGGTTCTCCTGCGTGATGTAGTCGGGTGGGGGGAGGTCTGGCACGGTTTCATTCAGTCGCCGCCGACTCCCAGGCGGGAGTCGGCCAAGGCTCCGATGTGCGGGTGAGGTGTGAAGCTTTCGTCCAGCCCCATCCTGAATATTCTCGGGCTTCGTACTCCCCTCCTTCACATTCGGGTTAACATACATAATCGCCACCGCCCCCTCCGCTAGGGTACACTCAAAGTTCGTGATGTTACGCCCCCCGGGTTCAAACAGCGGCACATCTTTCGTCAAGACCCCGTCAATCTTGTAACTCTTCGTGCCGCAGAGCTCCGGATCGAGAACCGGCCGGAACTTCATCGGCTGCCACAAACGCGGTGTGAGCCACAACAGGGGGGGGGGCAGGGGAGGAGTAGCGGCTAAGAGAGAAAGCGAGGCATTCGTCCGTTCGTTCGTCCGTTCGTACGTGTGTGGGCGGCTCACCTGTATCTCCATCTCAAAATCGTACATCCTGCTCTTAATGTACCCCCCCGTAACACTCACGGTCGGAACATCTGCAACAACCCTGACGCTCGCCTCCAGCCCCGTCAAGTAAATGTCCCCCGTTACCTCCACCGCCACCTTCCTCCCCCCCAGTATCTCCGAAAGAAAGTTCTTGTCATTGGGACACGTGCAGTTCGCCAGCAGCACCTCCATCTCCGCTAGCGTGATGTCCCCCCCAACCCCCGTCAGCACGTCGCTATCCGGCGGGGGTGCCGGCGGTGCAGCGAGCCCGCCGGAAGCCCACGCGACAAGCATGCCGATTCCGACGAGGAGCACGATAAAGAAGAAACGGACTGAGTAGATCGCCACACGTTGAAGGAGGGTTAGGTCGCTCTTATCCTTGAACAGGTACACAATGTCGTCAAGCAACTCCTCCGCTACAGTCATGCCACGCATACGTATGCTCATGCCCCTTGAATCACGAGTGGGACCATGCTCGTGATCTTGGAACCAGATCGAGTGACCGCGACTGTCGCGAGACGAGATCGAGTGCCCGCGACTGTCGCGGGACCACATGGACGCGGTGGAACCGCGGGAGGACCAGGACGCGTTTGTGTCACCCCTGTCCCGGTCGACGTTGATGGTGAGGGGTACATCGCCGAATCCGTCACCGAGGTTTGTGGGGCGGCGGGAGCGGTCGGGGGTGAAGGTTGTTAGTTCGATGGTTGGTGGGGAGCCGGCGGTGGCGAACTTGACGGAGTTGGAGGGGGAGGGGGCGCTTGCGAACTTGACGGAGGAGCGGGAATTGTTGGAGGATGAGGAAGTTGCGTGCGTGAACGCCGTCTCGTCTGTGAACTTGGCGCTTTTAGTAGGCGACTTCTTCATGGAACTTCGGACGGAGCGGGGTGCAGCCATGGGATTGAACAAGACGTTATCCTCGTAGGAGATTGCTTCGTCGACGGAGTCCGAAGCGGGGCGGGGGGTGGAGTGGAAGCGCCCTTTTTTTAGGGAGGAGGTGGGGGAGGGGGAGGAGGTGTAGGGGGC